>Ga0182741_1000430_pt1 | contig 63878 bp, 51 predicted proteins | sample eDN5th37CBELigOP_FD_128874 | JGI IMG/M metagenome (GOLD analysis project Ga0182741, IMG submission 128874) | Enriched Organic Plus compost microbial communities from Emeryville, California, USA - eDNA 5th pass 37_C BE-Lig OP (version 2) (version 2) ...
TATGCGGGCGGCGTCTGTCACCTTCTCACCTCTCGCCCCTCACCAGCGGCTCTCGTACCTGCGCCTGAGGTAGAAGGCCAGGGAGTAGAGCACGCCGAGGACGAGGAGCAGCACGACTATGGCCGCCGAGGCGACGTGCGTGAACTCGACGTCGTTCTCGGAGACCCAGGTGTAGACCTGGATGGGGATCGCCGTGAACAGCGACAGTGGCCCGTCCGGCGGCCGCGGCACGAACGCCGCCGCGCCGATCACGAGCAGCGGGGCCGTCTCGCCGATCGCGCGCGCGACGGCGAGGATCACGCCGGTGGTGATGCCGGCGATCGCGTTGGGCAGCACGACGCGCGCGATCACCTGCGAGCGCGTCGCCCCCAGGCCGTACGCCGCCTGCCGCAGGCTGTCCGGCACGGCGCGGATCGCCTCGCGCGCCGCCACGACGACGACGGGCACGACGAGCAGCGTCAGCGTCAGCGCGCCGGCGAGGACGACCGGCCCGAGGCCGAGGAGCCTGACGAACACGGTCAGCCCGAGGATGCCGTACACGACGCTGGGCACGCCGGCGAGGTTCGAGAGGTTGAGCTCGACGAGGCGCGCGAAGCGCGTGTCGCCGGCGTACTCCTCGAGGTAGACGGCCGTGCCGACGCCCAGCGGCACGGACAGGACGATCACGAGGGCGACGAGCATGAGGCTGCCGACGAGCGCGGGCAGGAGCCCGGCCATCGTCGGCGTGCGCGAGGCGTTCTTCGCGAAGAACGACAGGTCGAGCCAGGCGTTGAGCACCACGACCTGGCCCGGCTCGGCCCGCGCCAGCAGCTCGCGCCGCTGCCCGAGCCCCTCGAGGAGCGGCAGGTCGGCGACGTGGTCGTCGCGGCTCGAGGTGACGAGCCAGCGAAACGGCCTGCCGTCGACCCAAGGCATCAGCTCGACGCGGTTGCGCGCCCCGAACACGCGGCGCGCCTCGGGGTCGGACAGGAGCGCGTCGACCTCCTCCTGCGTCCGGCCCTGGGCGAGCAGCTCGAGGCGGACGACGTTCTCCCAGGTGCCGAAGGCGGCGAAGCCCTCGAGGAACGAGAAGCTCTGCCCCGAGTTGCGCGGCTCGATCACCTGCCACGAGAAGCTGTCGGTGACGACGTCGAACAGCAGCGTGACCAGTAGGGCCAGGGCGAGGAACACCGGCACGAAGACCGCGGCGCCGAACGCGCGCACGTTCGCCTGCCTGCGCCGCGCCTGCCCCCCGCCCAGGTCGAGCATGTCGGGGCGCTCAGGCCGGTCGGCGCGCGCCGGGTCCGCCCGCTCCTCGCGGCCGAGGACGCGGCTCACTCGTAGCGCTCCCTGTAGCGCCTCACGACCAGCTGCGAGACGAGGTTGAGGAGCAGCGTGATCGCGAAGAGCGTCGCGGCGACCGCGTAGAGCGAGCGCGAGGCCAGCGAGCCGGCCGGCTGGTCGCCCGTGGCGGCCTGGACGATGAACGAGGTCATCGTCGCGATCGTCTCGCGCGGGTCGAGCGTGAACAGCGGGCGCTGCCCGGCGGCGAGCGTCACGATCATCGTCTCCCCCACGGCCCGCGACATCGCGAGGACGACCGAGGCGACGATCCCGGAGAGCGCGGCGGGCAGCACGACGCGGAAGATCAGCTGGACCTTGGTCGCCCCCAGCCCGTAGGCGGCCTGGCGCAGCGACGAGGGCACCGCCTGCATCGCGTCTGTGGAGATGCTCGACACCGTGGGGAGGATCATGAACCCCATGACGAGGCCCGCCGACAGCGGGTTGAACAGGTTCAGGCCGGGGACCACGCGCTGGAGGAGCGGCGTGACGAACAGCAGGGCGAAGTAGCCGAGGACGACAGTGGGGATGCCGGCGAGGAGCTCGAGGAGCGACGTCACGCGCCGCCGGCGGCCGGCCGGGGCGAACTCCGAGAGGTAGACGGCGCTCACCAGTCCGAGGGGCACGCCGACGACGAGCGCGATGGCCGTGACGAGGAACGTGCCGGAGAGCAGGGGGAGGATGCCGAAGCTCTGGTCGGCGAAGAGCGGGGTCCAGCGCTTCGACGTGAAGAACTCGCGGAACGTGACCGCCGGGTCGGCGAAGAAGGCGGCGGTCTCGCCGATGAGCACGGCGATGACGCCGAACGTCGTCAGCACCGACAGCCCCGCGCAGAACAGCAGCAGGCCGCGCACCAGCCGCTCGCGCGCCCTGGTCGCGGGGCTCAGCCTCAGGGAGGCGTCGCTCGTCCTCTCGGCTCGGGTCACTGCTCGCCTCGCCTCACCGGCGCGCGGGGCCGACACGGCGGCAGGCCCCGCGCGCTCCGGTCGCCAGCGGCGTCAGTCGCCCCGCACGGCGTCGAGGACGGAGTCGCCGGGCTGGAAGTCGAGGAAGGCGGAGCCGGTGACGCGGTCCTCGAAGCGCTGCAGGGTGGCGGCGTAGACGTCATCGGCGTAGGTAGCGTACCCGGTGTCGGCGATGAGCTCGCGGTTGAAGTCGTCGAGGTAGAACCTCACGAACTCCTGCACCTCGGGACGCTCGGCGGCCACAGCGCTCACGTACACGAACAGCGGGCGCGAGAGCGGGGTGTAGGTGTTCGACTCGATGTTCGCGGCGCTCGGCTCGACGCAGCCGTCGCCGCTGTCGACCTGGAGCGCCTTCACGCGGCCGGAGTTCTCGGCGTAGTAGGCGAAGCCGAAGTAGCCCATCGCGAAGGGGTCGCTCTGGATCCCCTGCACGAGCACGTTGTCGTCCTCGCTGGGGAAGAAGTCGGTGCGGATCGCCCCGGCCTCGCCGTTCACCGCCTCGGTGAAGTACTCGAACGTGCCCGAGTCGGTGCCGGGGCCGAACAGCGCGATCTCCTCGTCCGGCCACTCCGGACGCACGTCGCTCCAGCGCGAGACCGTCGAGTCGGGCGCCCAGATCGCGTTCAGCTCCTCGACCGTCACGCACTGGACGAAGTCGTTGCCGGAGTTGACGACGACGGTGAGGGCGTCGGCGGCGACGGGCAGCTCGATCAGCTCGATGCCGTTCGCCGCGCAGGCGTCTAGCTCTCCCTGCTTGACGACGCGCGAGGCGTCGGCGACGTCGATCTCGCCGGCGCAGAGCTTGCTGAAGCCGCCGCCCGTGCCCGAGAACGCCACCGAGACGTTGACGTCGGGGTTCTCGATCGAGAACTCCTCGGCCATCGCCAGCGAGATCGGGTAGACGGTCGACGAGCCGTCGATGCGGATGCTCTGGGCCGAGGCGATGCCGAGGAGCGGAAGGGCGAGGGCGAGCGCCAGGTGTGCGGGTCTCATGACCACCTCCATGCGTGAAGCTAAGACGGCAGTGTCATGACCTCGTCATGGTGCGACGCCGAGCCGAGCAGGCGATGAGCGGGCGCGGGGACCGGGGTATCGTCGCTAGCGTCGTGGACGCGAGCTCGGGCCCCTGTCTCGTCACCGGCGTGTCGGAGCTGTACACGCCGTACGAGCGCGTCGAGGACGCGGCCTTCGTCGTCGCGGGCGGCGCGTTCGGCTGGGTCGGCAGGGCCGCCGAGGCCCCGCCGGAGGCGGCGGCGCTGCCCAGGGTCGACCTCGGCGGCCGCGGCGTGCTGCCCGGCCTCGTCGACAGCCACACGCACCTGGTGTGGGACGGCAGCCGCGTCGCCGAGTACGCGCTGAGGTCGCGCGGCGCCACGTACGAGGAGCTGCTGGCGGCCGGCGGCGGCATACACGCGACGGTCAGGGCGACCCGCGCCGCCTCCGACGAGCGCCTCCTCGCCCTGGCGCGGCGCCGCGCCGCGGCGTTCCTGCGCGGCGGCGTCACGACGCTCGAGGTGAAGTCGGGCTACGGGCTCACGACCGAGGCGGAGCTGCGGCAGCTCGCCGTCGCGCGCCGGCTGGGCGAGGCGGGCCCGCAGCGCGTGACGACGACGCTGCTCGCGCACCTGCCCGACCCCGACGTCGACCGCGCCCACCACGTCGACAGGTTCGTCTCCGAGACGGTGCCGGAGGCCGCGAGGCTGGGGCTAGCCGACGCCGTCGACGTCTTCGTCGACCGGGGCGCGTTCACGCTGGCGGAGGCGCGGCGTGTCCTCGAGGCCGGTCTGGCCGCGGGCCTCAACGTCAAGGCCCACGCCGAGCAGCTCTCGAACACGGGCGCGGCGCGGCTCGTCGCCGAGCTCGGCGGCGCGTCCGCCGACCACCTCGAGCGCGCGACCGACGAGGACCTGGCGGCGCTGGCGGCGGCCGGCGTCGTAGCGACCGTGCTGCCGGGCGCCGCCGCGCTGCTGCGCGCCGGCCTGCCGGCCGCCGAGCGCTTCCGCGCCGCGGGCGTGAAGGTCGCCGTCGCCAGCGACCACAACCCCGGCTCGAGCCCCCTGTTCGGGCTGCTGCCCGCCCTGCAGCTCGCCGTGGCCGTCTACGGCTTCACCGTCGAGGAAGCGCTGCGGGGCGGCACGGCTCACGCTGCCGACGCGCTGCGCCTCGCGGGCCTCGGGCGCGTGCAGCCGGGCGCTCCGGCCGACTTCGTCGTCGCCGACGGGCCGGAGGCGCTCCTGCCCCTCTACGCCTGGGGCGAGCCGCAGGTCGCCGAGGTCGTGATCGGCGGCGTCACGGCCTGGCGGCGCCAGGGCTGACGCCTACAGCTCCCCGAACGTGAACGCGCCGCCCTTGACCGTCGCGACGACCTCGAGCCCGTCGAGGCTGACGAGAGGGTCGTGCGAGAGCACGACGAGGTCGGCGTCGTAGCCCTCGGCGAGCCGGCCCGAGCGGCCCTCCCAGCCGATCGCGTGCGCCGCGCCGGCCGTGTACGCCAGCAGGGCCTCGTCGGGCGACACGGCCTCGGCGGGGTTCAAGCGCTCGCCGTCGAGCCCCAGCCGGCGGCAGGCGGCGCGCAGGCCGGTCGGCACGTCGGGCGAGGCCACGGGCGTGTCGGAGCCGAAGGCGAGCCGGGCGCCGGCCCGGGCCAGCGAACGCAGCGGGTAGGCGCGCTCGAGCCTGTCGGGCAGCAGCGCCCTGATCGCGCCGGCGTCGAACGTCAGGTGGATCGGCTGCACCGAGGCGACGACGCCGAGGCGCCCCAGCCGCGGCACGTCGTCCTCGTGCACGTGCTGGGCGTGCTCGAGGCGCGGCCTCAGACCCGCGGCGGCCAGCAGCCCGCTCGCGGCCTCGAAGGCGTCGAGCACCGCGCGGACGGCGGCGTCGCCGATCGCGTGCACCACCGGCGCAAGGCCGGCGCGGGCCGCCAGGGGCACGCGCTCGGCGAGGACCTCGGGCCCGTCGACCGCCATGCCGACGTCGGCCGTGCCCGCGTAGGGCTCGAGCATCCAGGCGGTCCTGCTGCCCAGCGCGCCGTCGGCGAAGAACTTCGCCCCGCCGACCTGGAAGCTGCGCCCGCCCTGGCCGGTGGCGAGCCCGACCTCGGCGGCGGCCTCCAGCTGCTCGTGGGGCAGGCAGGCCCACACCCTCAGGGGGTAGGCGTCGTCGCTGGCGGCGAGCGCCAGCTCCCTGAAGCAAGCGGCCGGCTCGGCGGCCATGTGGTGCACGGTCGTGACCCCGTGCGCGGCGAGCGAGGCGCCCGCGGCGGCGAGCGCGCGGCGCAGCTCCTCGCGGTCAGGAGCCGGCACCGCCGCGGCGACGAGGCCCCTGGCGGCCTCGAGCATCAGCCCGGTCGGCCGGCCGTCCTCGTCCCTGACGACGACGCCGTCGGCGGGGTCGGGCGTGCCGGCGCCGACGCCGGCGCGCTCGAGCAGGGCGGCGCTGGCCCAGGCCGAGTGGTGGTCCTGGCTCTCGATCAGGGTCGGCCGACCTCCGACGGCCTCCTCGAGCGCGGCCGCCTCCGCCCTGCCGATCGTGCGCAGGCCCCAGGTGTTCAGCGCCATGCCGGTCGCGCGGAGGAGGTCGCCCTCTCCCAGGCTGGCGGCCTGCTGGCGCAGGAGGCGGAGGGTGTCGTCGAACGCGCGCGCGGGCGCGAGGTCGAGCCGCGAGAGCTCGAGCCCGTGCTGGGTGAGGTGGACGTGCGCGTCGTGGAACCCGGGCAGCAGGCAGGCGCCGCCGAGCTCGAAGACGTCGGTCTGCGGGCCGGCGAGCTCGTGCAGCTCGCCGGGCGAGCCGAGGGCGATGATCTTGCCGCCCCGCACGGCCACGCCCTCGGCGCGCGGCCGGGCGGGGTCCATCGTCAGCACGGAGCCGAGGAACAGGGCGTCGGCGTGGCCGGCCACGCTCACGCCCCCGTGAACGACGGCGCGCGCTTGGCGCGGAAGGCGGCGACGCCCTCGGCGGCGTCGCGGCTGGCGGCGGCCCGCGACTGCGCGCCGGCCTCGAGGGCGAGCTGGCCCTCGAGGTCGTTGCCGAGCGTCGCCCGCAGCTGGCGCTTGACGAGCGCGTAGCTGAGTGTGGGTCCGTCGGCGAGTCCCTTCACGAGCTCCCAGGCCGCGTCGGCGAAGCCTTCCGCGGGCAGGACGCGCTCGACGAGCCCGATCGCCTTCGCCTCCTCGGCGCCGAGGCGCCTGTTGCCGAGGGCCAGGTCCATCGTGCGCCCGACGCCGATCAGCCGCGGCAGGTGGTAGCTGCAGCCGGCGTCCATGACGAGGCCGATCGCCGTGAACCCCAGGGCGAACAGCGCCTCGCTCGAGGCCACGCGCAGGTCGCAGGCGACGGCCAGGCTCAGCCCCGCCCCGGCCGCGACGCCGTTCACGCCGGCGACCACGGGCTTGTCGAGGTCGGCGATCGCCCGCACTACGGGGTGGTAGCTGCGCTCGAGGAACGCGCCGATGTCGCCGTCGACGGGGGTCTCGGCCAGGTCGGCGCCGGCGCAGAAGCCGCGGCCCTCGCCGGTGAGGAGGACCGCGCGCACGGCGGGGTCGGCGGCCTCGCCCGTCAGCGCGTCGGCCAGCTCGCGGAGCGTGCCCGGCGTCAGGGCGTTGAGCACCTTCGGGCGGTCGATCGCGACCCGGAGCGCCGCGCCTTCGCGCTCCAGCCGCAGGTCCTTGTATGCCATGCGGGGAGTCTACATCCGGCCGGGGACGGCCCCGCTGGCCACCCTGGCCAGCACGGCGACGTCGTCCGGCTGTCGCGGGTCGTCGAGGGCGGCCTTGTTCCGCCGCACCTCGCCGCAGCGCCGGCAGCGGTGGACGATGACCCAGCCCTTCTTGCCCGTCAGCTCCGCACCCACGGGCTCCATCACGCCGCCGCAGTCGTTCGCGCGGTCACCCGGGTTCACGTCCACGTGCAGCGAGCAGAGGCAGGAGGGGCAGTGGTTGCGGTAGCCGCCCGCGGCGAGCGGCTGGACCTCGGCCCCGCACTCGGCGCAGGTGAAGGGCTGGTTGGCGCCCTGGCCGACGAAGCGCTTCACGACCAGGCAGCATACGGTGGTGGTGATGACGGCGCGGGTCCTCGTCCTACCCCCGGAGGCGCCGTGGAGCTGATCGCCCTGGGCGGGGTCACGCTGGCACGGCCCGGCGCGCCCGAGGCGCCGCCGCTCCTCGCGGGCGTCGACCTGGCGCTCGCGGAGGGTGAGCGCGTGGGCCTGGTGGGGCGCAGCGGCGCGGGCAAGAGCTCGCTGCTCGCGCTGCTCGGCGGCCGCCTGGCGCCCACGACCGGCCGGGTGGTCAGGGCGCCCGGGGTGCGGGTGTCGGTCCTCGAGCAGGCGCCGGCGCCGCCCGCGGGCGCGACCGTGTGGGAGGCGGCCGCCGAGGGCCTGGGCGAGCTGCGCTCGCTCGAGGCGGCGATGCGCGCGGCCGAGCGCGAGATGGCCGCCGCGGTCCCGGGCGCCGCCGACCGCTACGCCGCCCTGACGGCCGAGCACGAGCGCCTGGGAGGCTACGGCGCCGAGTCTCGGCTGCGGGAGGTGCTGCACGCGCTCGGCTTCGGCACGGACCGTCACGAGGAGCCCGTGGCCCGACTCTCGACGGGCGAGCGCCGTCGCCTCGCGCTGGCCGCGGCCCTGGCCCTCCCCTGCGACGTGCTGCTCCTCGACGAGCCCACCAACCACCTCGACGTGGCGGCCCGAGCCTGGCTGGAGCGGCACCTCGCCGGGCGGCCGGGCGCCCTGGTGGTCGTGAGCCACGACAGGGCCCTCCTGTCGGCCGCCACCAACCGCACCGCGTTCCTTACGTCCGGCAGGCTGCGCACGTACCCCGGCGGTTACGACAGGGCGGCACGCCGCGCCGCGGCGGACGACGCCGCCTCGGAGCGCAGAGCGCGCGAGCTGAGGCGCGAGGCGCAGCGTCTCGAGGCCGTCGCCGCCGAGCTCGCCCGCTACGGGCGGCCTTCCAAGGCGCGGGAGCGGCGCGCCGCCGAGCTGGCCGGCGCCGCGGAGGAGGCGACGCCGGCGCGCGAGCGCGACCCGCGCCTCCCCGGCGCCGGACCAGGCCGCCGGCGCCACGGCTGGCTGCTCTCCGCCGAGCGGCTCACGGTCCCGGGGGTCCTCGAGGACGCGAGCGTCCGGCTCGCCGCGGGCGACAGCGTGGCGCTGATGGGCCCGAACGGCAGCGGCAAGAGCACGTTGCTCCGCCTCCTGGCGGGCGAGGTCGCCTCGGCCGACCCGGCGGCGCGGCTCGACCACGCGCCGGCGCTGAGGCTCGTGCACGTCGGCCAGGAGGACAGGGGGTTGGTCCGCGGCGAGCCCCTCCTGGCCCAGCTCGCGCGCGTCCTCGGCGAGGAACCGGCGCGCTCGCGCCTCGCCGCCGCGGGGCTGCCGTTCGAGGCCTGGTCGCGGCCGCCCGAGCGGCTCTCGGGCGGCGAGCGGGCGCGGGCCGGGCTGGCGCTGGCGCTGGCGCTCTCGCCCGACGTGCTGCTGCTGGACGAACCCGACAACGACCTCGACCTCCACGCGGTCGAGGCTCTCGAGGCCGCTCTGTCCGAGCTGGTCGCCGCCGGCTGCGCGGTCGTGATGGCCACCCACGACAGGCGCCTGGCCGAGACGGCGTGCCGCCGCGCCTGGACCGTCGCCCAGGGGCGGCTGGCGGCCTTCCCCAGCGTGAGGGCGTACCTGCGCGGCGAGGCGCCGGTGCCGGCCGAGACGTACTTCGTCTCGGGGCCGGACCTGCCGGCCGACGACACGCCGGCGCCGGAGGTGGACCCCCTCGCCGCCCTGGAGGAGGAGCGCGACGCGCTGCTCGCCGCCCTCTCCGACCCGCTGGGGCTGACGGAGCGGGACCTGGCGCGGGCCCGGGCACGTCTGCTGGAGGTGGAGGGCGAGATCCTGGAGAGGCTCGACGAGCGCCTGGAGCCGCCCGCGCCGCGCTACCGCTTCCGGGAGCGCGGGCTGGACCTCGTGGCCGACGTCGTGCCGGACGCCGGTCACGCCTGGTGGGTCGCGCCCGTCGGGTCGCCGCTCCCGCGGCTCGACGTGCGCCTCATCGGCGACGTGGCGCACCTCTCCGTGGCGGCGCCGGAGGGGGCGTGCGTGCTGCCCTACGCGGCCGCGGCCCTCCTGGACGCCGGCACCAGGTTGGCGTTCACCGTGGCCGGCGCGGCGCGCGCGCAGGCCTGGGTCGACGGGCGCGTTCCGCGTACGCTGCTGGCACAGGGTGAGGGCGCCTGGCGGTTCCTCGACCTCGCAGGCTACCTGGCCGCCGAGGGCTGGTCGGTGAGCCGGCCGAGGCGGCGCCGTCGCCGCCCGTCCGGGAGGGCCGGAGCATGAGACCGTTCTCGCGCTGGTGGGTGTGGGCGCTGCTCGGCGTAGCGCTGCTGCTCGTGCCGTGGCCGGCGGCGGTGGCCGACGCCGTCTACCTGGGCGCGGTCCTGCCGGCGTGGTCGGTCGTGACCGCGGCCCTGGTGAGCGCGGTGCCCCTGTCCCTCTCCGCCGGGCTCCTCCTGTTCGGCCTGGCCGCGCTGGTCGCCGCGCTCCTCTGGCCGGGCGGCGCCGCCCGCGCCGGCCAGGCGCTCGGCTGGGCTCTCGCCGTGCTGCTGCTCACGTTCCCGCTCGCCTTCGGGCTCGGCTACCGCACCACGCCCATCGCGCCGGTGGGCGAGGCCGCGGCGCCCGCCGCCTACGCCGCCGCGCGCGAGGCGGTGCTGACGCGCCTGCTGGTCACGGCGGGCCCGGGGCGCGCCGCGCTGGCAGCGGGCGCGCCCGACGCCGCCGTCCTCTCCGGCTGCGTGGCCGACGTGGCCGCGCGCCTGAGGGACGCCCCCTCCCCCACGCTGCCGACGCGCGTCAAGGCGCTGCCGCCAGGCGCGCTGCTGACGTTCGGGTTCTCGGGCGTGGTCTCGCCGTGGCTGCTCGAGCCGCACCTCGACCCCGGCCTCCCCCCGGCTACGGCCACCGCCGTGGCGCTGCACGAGCTGGCGCACACGGCCGGCTTCGCCCGCGAGTCCGAGGCCGAGGCGGTGGCCCTGCTGGCGGGCCTGGGGTGCGAGGACCCGGCCGCGGCCTACGCGGCCGCCCTCGCCGCCGCGTCCAGGCTGGCGCGGCGCCTGCCAGCCGAGGAGCGCCAGGCGTACGTGGCGTCGTGGCCCGAGGGGGCGGTCGAGGACCTGGCGGCCGCCGCGGCGGCGGCCGCGAGCTACCGCAGCGGCGCGCTGGCGGCCGCCGTGGAGCGGGCGTACGACGCCTACCTGGTCAGCCTGGGCACCGAGGGCGGCATGGCGGACTACGACAGGTCCACCGACGCCCTCGTCAGGCTGCTGGACCTGGCGCTGCCCGCGCCGTCAGCCGGCGACGGGGTCAACCGGGGTCGGCACGCCGTCGGGGGCGGGTCCCAGGTTGCGGCGGATGAGGGCGGAGACGTCGGGGTCGCGCCCCATGAAGCGCCGGAACAGCACCTCGGCGTCGTCGCTGTCGCCGGCCTCGAGGACGGCGCTGGCGAAGTCCCTGCCCGTGCGCTCGTTGAAGATGCCCTCGGCCTTGAAGCGGCTGAAGGCGTCGGCGTCGAGCACCTCGGCCCACTTGTAGGAGTAGTAGCCGGAGGCGTAGCCGCCGGCGAACACGTGCGTGAAGGCCGGCATGCGGCGCGCCAGCGTGAACTCCGGGCTTATGGCGAGGGGCTCCATGACCCGCTGCGCCACGGCCACGGGGTCCTCGTCTGACGCGGGGTCGTACTCGACGTGCAGGGCGAGGTCGGCCGTGCCGAACATCAGCTGGCGCATCTGCGCCGTGGCCTCGAGGAAGGTGCGGCTGGCGCGCAGGCGCTCGAACAGCTCGTCGGGGATCGCCTCGCCCGTCTCGTGATGCCGGGCGAAGAGGTCCAGCGCCTCCTTCTCCCAGCACCAGTTCTCCATGATCTGGCTCGGCAGCTCTATGAAGTCCCAGGCCACGGCCATGCCGCTGCGCGACCGCACGGGCACGCGCGACATCACGTGGTGGAGCAGGTGGCCGAACTCGTGGAAGACGGTGGTGACCTCGTCGTGGGTGAGGAGCGGGTCGCCCGAGCCGTCGGGCGGCGTGAAGTTGGCCGCGATGACGCCGATGTGGGGCTCGAAGCTGCCGTCCTCCAGCGGGCCGCCGGAGTACAGGGGGTTCATCCAGGCCCCGGCGCGCTTCGAGGGGCGCGGGAACCAGTCGGCGTAGACGGAGCCGAGGAAGGTGCCGTCCTCGTGGTGCACGTCGTAGGCCTTCACGTCGGGGTGCCAGGTGGGAACGCCCGGGGCCTCGACGATGCGCACGCCGAAGAGGCGGCCGACGAGCTCGAACAGGCCGTCGAGCACGGCGCCCAGCGGGAAGTACGGCCTCAGGGCCTCGTCGTCGAAGTCGAACCTGGCTGCCCTCATGCGCTCGGAGACGAAGTTGACGTCCCAGGGCTTCAGGTCCTCGATGCCCAGCTCCTCGCGGGCGAAGCGCGCGATCTCCCGGCGCTCCACCTCGAAGTACGGCTTGGTGCGCTCGGCCAGCTCCTGCGTGAAGGCGTACGCCCGCGCGCCGGACTTGACCATGCGGTCCTCGAGCACCAGGTCGGCGTAGTCCGCGTACCCGAGGAGGTTGGCGAGCTCGCGGCGGCGCGCCAGGATCTCCCTCAGCACCGGAGCGTTGTCGTGCTCGCCGCTGGTGGCGATCGAGTTGTAGGCCTCGTAGAGGTCGCGCCGCAGCTCGCGGTCCTCGGCGTGCTTCATGAAGGGCACGAACGTGGGGAGCTGCAGGCAGAAGCGGTAGGCCCCCTCACCGTGGCCGTGCGCCACGGCGTCGGCGGCGGCGCGCCTCAGCAGGCTCTCGGGCAGCCCGGCCAGCCGCGAGGTGTCGCGCACCACGAGCTCGTAGGCGTTGGTGGCGTCGAGGACGTTCTCGGCGAAGCGCGTGCTCAGCCTGGCCAGCTCGACCTTGATCTCCTCGGCGCGGCGGCGCTGGTCGTCGGGGAGGTCGGCGCCGGCGCGCTTGAACTCCTCGACCGTCTTGCGCACGTCGCGGGCGCGCAGCGGGTCGAGGCGCGCCGCGTCGTCGGAGGCGGCGTAGCGCTTGACGACGCTCCAGAGCCCGAGGTCCGTCGACAGCCCGGAGGCGAAGGCCATGTACTCGGGCATCACCGCGTTGTAGGCGGCCCGCGACTCGGGCGTGTTCATCGTGTCGTTCAGGTGCCTCACGAGCCCGAAGACGCGGCTCGGCCACTCGACCAGGCGCGACAGCCGGCCCATGACGTCTTCGTAGCGCATCTCGACGGGACCGCTCTTCAGCTCCTCGAGCTCGGCGCGCGCCCACTCCAGGGCCGTGCGCACCGCCGGCACGAAGTGCTCGACCTGCACGCGGTCGAAGGGGATGCGGTGTCCGGGGTCGAGAAGCGGGTTGTTGGAGGCGTCCGCCCCCGTGCTGGCTAGTGCTGGCATGGCTCTCCTAGGGTGCGCCCCCGCGGGCGCGGCAACCTGCAGATGATAGCCGGGCGCCCGCGGACGCGTGGACGTCCGCGATGCTTAGCCCGCTGTCTGGTCTGACGGCGCCGGCAGCGCGACCGCTCAGGCGACGACGGGGACGTACTCGGCCGGCACCGGCTGGCTGAAGAGGTAGCCCTGTCCTTCGTCGCATCTCAGGCTGCGCAGCAGAGCGTTCTGCGCGCGCGTCTCCACGCCCTCGGCGGTGACGCGCAGCTTGAGGCTCTTGCCTATGCCGATGATCGCGCGCAGCAGGTCGACGTCGCCGCCGGGCGCCTGCTCGCCCAGGCGCGCCACGAAGCTGCGGTCGATCTTGAGGCCGTCGAGCGGCAGCTCCCTGAGGTGCTGCAGCGAGGCCTGGGCCACGCCGAAGTCGTCGAGGGCCACGCGCACGCCCATCTCGCGCAGCTCGCCGAGCCGCGTGACGTTGGCCTCCAGCGTGGCGAGGGCGGTCCTCTCGCTCACCTCGATCTCGAGCAAGGCCGGGTGCAGGTCGTGGCGCTGCAGTGCCGCCTTCACGGTGGCGGCGAGGTCGTGACGCTCGAGCGCCTGGGGGCTGATGTTCACCGCCACGCGCCGGGGCACGCGCTCCTCCTGCCAGCGCTTGGCCTGGCGGCAGGCCGTGTCGAGGACCCACTCGAAGAGCGCCTGACCCAGCTGCACCTCCTCGGCGAGCGGCAGGAAGTCGGCGGGCTTGAGGAGGCCGCGCTCGGGGTGCAGCCAGCGCACCAGCGCCTCGACGCTATGGATGGCGCCGGTGGCGAGGTCGATGCGCGGCTGGTAGTGCAGGACCAGCTGGTCGGTGGCCAGGGCTTCGCGCAGCTCGGCCTCGGTGCGCACGCGCTCGTGCATGAGCTCGTCGACCTCGTCGTCGAAGAACAGGTAGGAGCCCGGCCGCGTCTCCTTGGCGCGCCTGAGCGCCTCCGTGGCGCGCTCGATCATGGCGGCGGCCGTGCGCGACCTGCCCTCGGAGGGACGCAGCTCGTCGGGGTCGGGGTAGATGTCCACGCCCACGCTCGCGGCCAGCTGCATGCTCAGCGCGCCGTCCTCGAACGGCTCCTCGATGGCCGCCATGGCCTTCCGCAGCGCCGGCAGCACCGCGTAGCGGTGCGGCAGGTCGGCCAGCAACAGGGCGAAGCTGTCGCCGCCCCAGCGCGCCAGGGTGTCGGTGCGCCGCAGCGTGCGCCGCAGGCGGCGGGACAGCTCGAGCAGCAGGCGGTCGCCGCGCTTGCGGCTGAAGGTCTGGTTCACGAAGCGGAAGTGGTCGAGGTCGAGGATCGCCAGCGCCAGGTACTGCCCGTTGCGGCGCGCCTGGAGCTGGGCCTGCTGGACCCTGTCCTCGAGGAGGTAGGCGTTGGGCAGGCCGGTGAGCGGGTCGACGTGGGCTAGGCGCCACATCTCGGAGGCGCCGCGCTTGGCCATGGTGACGTCCTGCGCCACGCCGTAGACGGCGGTGACGCCGGCCTCCTCGCTGCGCCAGCGGCGGACGGCGAAGTCCTCGACCCACACCACGGAGCCGCCCTGCGAGACCATGCGGTACTGGTCGACGCGCCTGTCGTGCTGCCTGAGGGCCGTGAGCCGCTCGGCGAAGCGGACCCTGTCGTCCTCGTGCACGAAACGGGCGAAGCCGGAGTCGACGAGGTCGGGCACCGAGTAGCCGGTGACGATGCCGAACGAGTCGGACGCCCACGCGACCTCGACGCCGCCGTCGTCCTTGAGCAGCAGCGCGTAGTGGAAGAAGCGCCCGTCGCCCTCCAGGGTGGCGTTCAGCTCCCGGGCCACCTCTTGGGCGGCGGAGGCGTGCACCCTGTCGGTGACGTCCGCGACCAGGGTCACCACGAAGGCCACGGCCCCGGCGGAGTCCTTGACGGGGTAGTGCCGCTGCTCGGCGTAGAACAGGCGGCCGTCGGCGCGGTAGGAGCGCACCACGGCCGAGGCGGAGCGGCCCTCGAGAGCGGCCGTGCGCGCCTCGGCGGCGGCCGGCTGGTCGGTGTCGTCGCGCATCAGGAAGCCGACGTCGCGGCCCAGCAGCTCCTCGACCGGGTAGAGGGTCAGCGCCTCGAACTCGGGGCTCGCGTGGACGATGGGGTTGCCCACCTGCCGCACATCGGAGACGACGAAGCTCTCGCCGGTGAAAAGCCGTCGCGCCGCCGACTGCAGGTCGTCTCCGCCCTGCGCCGCCAGACCGGCAAGCGCCGTGTGCTCGTGCCTATCGTCCGCCGCGGGCTGCATCCACCGCCTCCATCCTCTTCCTGAGCACGGAAGCTAACACGCCGCTTGCGGCCCTCATATGACAAATTCCCATCGCCGCTCACACTCGGGCGGTATAAGGCCGCCCACCGCGCGACGCAGGCGTCAGGACCGGGCGCGCGCCAGGCGCCAGGCCGCGGCCGCCGCCAGAGGAACGGCCGTCAGCAGCGCCATCGTGCCGCCGATGGAGACGTCCAGGGCGACGGCCAGCGGGTAGCCGGCCACCGCGGCCGCCGAGGCCGCCGCCACGGCCATGACCGCCACGCCCCCCATGCTCCCCGCCAGCAGCCGGGCCGCGACCGCCGGCACTATCGCGAAGGCCACGAACAGCACCACGCCCACGGCGTCGAGGGCCGCGACCGCCGTGACGGCCATGAGGACGAGCAGCCCTAGCGACACGCCACCGGGCCTCAGGCCGCGCAGCTTGGCGTGCAAGGGGTCGAAGGACGACGCCACGAGCCTGTCCCAGAAGGCCAGGACGTAGGCGGCGTCGAGGAGCAGCACGCCGGCCAGCACGAGCGTCGAGCGCGGGACCTCGAGCCCGAGGAACGGCACCTGGTCGAGCCAGACGAAGCCGATCTCGCCGAGGAGCACCGTGTGGGCGTCGACGTGCACGTCGCGGGCGAAGAGGCTCAGGATCACCACGCCGGCGGCGAAGAGCGCGGGGAACACCAGGCCGGTGGCGGCGTCGCGGCGCACGCGGCCCGACGCCGCCAGCCACTGCGTGAGGACCACGGTGAGGACCCCCGCGGCGGCCGCCCCGAGGAGCTGCACCGGGCCGGAGACCGCGCCGGTGAGCAGGTACGTGGCCGCGATGCCGAAGACCACGCCGTGGCTCACGGCGTCCGTGAGCATCGCTTGGCCGCGGACCACCAGCACGCTGCCGAGGAGCGCGGCGGAGGCCGCCGCCAGCACGCCCGTCAGGGCGATGACGAGACCGACGTCGTCGAAGAGGGCCTGCATCACGCCTCCGCCGACCGTCCGCGCTCGGGGCCCACGAGCAGCGCCAGGCCGGCCACGACGCTGGCCACGAGCACCACCACCGGTCCCGTGGCGAGGCCGGGAGACGCGGCCGACACCAGTGCGCCCGTGAGCGCGCACGCCGCGCCCGTGCCGCCCGCCAGCCAGAACATGCCGCGCAGGCTGCGGGCGAACTGGCGGGCGGCCACCGCCGGCGCCACGACGAGCGCCGACATCAGCACCACGCCGACGAGCTGCAGGCCGATCACCACCGCCACGGCGAGGAGCCCCGTGAGGGCGGCGTCGTACAGCTCCACGCTGTGGCCCCTGGCCCGGGCGTACGTGGGGTCGAAGGTCGCCAGCTCGAGCTCGCCGAAGAAGATGGTCACCGCGCCGAGGCAGAGGGCGGCGACCACCATCAGCACCACGAGGTCGGAGCGCAGCGTGGCCGCCGCCTGGCCGAAGAGGAACGTCTCGAGGCCGGCGCTGCCGGCGCCCGGCTGGCGCTGCACGTAGGAGAGGAGCACCACGCCGAGGGCGAACCCCAGCCCGAGGGCCGCCCCCAGCGCCGCCTCGCTCTTGACCCTCAGCCGCCGGTGCAGGGTCCAGGCCAGCGCGGCGGCGGCGAGGCCCGTGACCAGCGCGCCGGCCAGCATCGCCGGCAGCGTGCGCGTGCCGGCGACCAGGTAGCCGCCCACCACGCCGGGCAGGGCGGCGTGCGACATGACGTCGCCCAGCAGGCTCTGGCGCCTGAGGACCGCGAAGGTGCCGAGCGCGCCCGACGTCAGCCCGAGCAGGACCGCGCCGGCCGCCACCGTGACGACCGTGGGGTCCAGCTCAAGTGGCAACGGCGGCCTCCTCGCGCACGCCGGGGCGGTCCGGACGGGCCGCCAGCACGACGCGGCCGCCGTAGGTGTCGGCCAGCGCCTCCTCAGAGAGCGTCGTCGCGGTCGGGCCCTGGGCGCGCAGCGTGACGTTCACGAGCGCCACCCAGTCGAAGTAGTCGCCCAGGCTCACGAGGTCGTGATGGACGGCGAGGACGGTCTTGCCCCGCTCCCGCTCCGACCGGAGGACGGCGATGATGGCGGCCTCGCTGGCGGCGTCGACGCCCGCCAGCGGCTCGTCGAGCAGGTAGAGCTCGGGGTCCTGCACGAGGGCGCGCGCCAGGAAGACGCGCTGCTGCTGGCCGCCCGAGAGCCGGCCGATCTGCCGCTTGGCCAGGTGCCCCATGCCCACGGTCTCCAGCGCCTGCATGGCGCGCTCGCGCTCGCGGCGTCCCGGGCGCCTGAAGGGCCCGAGGCCGCGGTAGAGGCCCATGGTCACCACGGTCTGGGCGTCGGCCGGGAAGTCCCAGTCCACGCTCGAGCGCTGGGGCACGTAGCCCACGCGGTGCCGCGTGCGGTGCGGCGAGTCGCCGAGCAGCAGAGCGCGGCCGGAGCGGGGCGTCAGCAAGCCGAGGACGGACTTGAGTAGCGTGCTCTTCCCCGCCCCGTTCGGCCCGACCACGGCGCCCATGACGCCGCCAGGCACCGTGAGGGTTACGTCGCGCAGCGCGGGACCCTCGCCGTAGTCGACGGTGAGGCGGTCCGTGGCCACGAGGGGCGCGAGGTCCGCGCCGGGGGTCACCACCGCGCCTCCCACGGCGCCAGCGCGCCGGGCAGCGGCGGTACCTCGCCCCCCAGCCCGGCGACGATGGCGCGCACGTTGTGCACGACCATGCCTACGTAGGTGCCGTCAGGCGACTTCGCGTCGCCGAGCGCGTCGGCGTAGAGGCTCGCTCCCAGGCCGACGCTGCCGCCACGGGCCGCCACGGCCTCGCGCACGGCCTCCACGGTGCGCGGGTTGATGGTGCTCTCCACGAACACGGTGGGCACGCCGCGCGCCACGACCAGCTCCGCGACCCGCCTTATGTCCGCCACGGCTGCCTCGGTCTCGGTACTCACGCCCTGTATCCCCACGACCTCCACGTCGTAGGCCCTGCCGAAGTACGCGAAGGCGTCGTGGGCGGTGACCAGCACGCGGCGCTCGCGCGGCACCGACGCCAGGGCCGCCCTCGCCCACTCGTGCAGGGCCCCGAGCTGGGCCTGGTAGTCCTGGGCCCTGGCCGCCACCTCGCCGCGACAGCCGTCGTCGACGACACCCGCCAGCGCCTCGGCGACCACAGGCACCGCGCGCGCCCACTGCGAGACGTCCATCCACACGTGCGGGTCGTAGACGCCCATGCCCGCCACGCCGGCGGCTAGCCTCTCCTCCTCTGGCACCGCCAGCTCGGAGACGGCCACCACGGGGCGCCGGGCCGCGAACGCCGCCAGGACGTCGGCCAGGCCGGCCTCCAGGTGGAGACCGCCGTAGAGGACCAGGTCAGCGCCGTTCAGTGCCCGCACGTCCCCGGCGCTGGCGCGGTAGAGGTGCGGGTCGCTGCCGGGCCCCATGAGCGTCGTCACCTGGGCGCAGTCGCCGGCCAGCTCGGCGGCGACGTCGCCGATCATGCCCACCGTCGCCACCACCGACGGTGCGGCCGCGGCCGCCGCGCCGGCCAGCCAGAACGCCGCGGTGGCAGCGAACAGGAACAGGAGCGGGTTCCGGTTCTTCGCGCGGGCAGCGGGGCTCTCTGCTCGCGGCTCGCGTGCGGCGGTGGCGGTGAGGCCGTTCGGGGTGGGCGCGTCCATGGTTTCGTCTGGCCTAATCTTCCGGCGTCACCCCACCTTTGTCAAGGCCGAGGCCGCGCCGAACCGCTACGCCGGCGAGACGACGCCCAAGACCAGTGACGCCAACGCGCTGGAGAGGCCTACCTCCGCGTCGCCGCCTCCGCGACGCTCGAGGCGGAGGTTCAGGAGGTTCCCGCCGGGCTCGCGGCCGACGACGGTGAGCCGCTGGCCTGGCTCTATGCCGAGGCCGAAGAGGTAGGCGAGGACGTCCGCGTCCTGCGTGAGCACGCGGTGCATGACGAACCGCTCCCCCACCTGCGCCTCCACGAGCGGCGTGTCAGGGCCCTCGGGCAGGCTGCCGTCGGTGCGTGGGATCGGGTCGCCGTGCGGGTCGAAGCGCGGGTCGCCCAGGTGCTTGGCCAGGCGCTCGGTGAACTCGTCGGACACGACGTGCTCGAGCCGCTCCGCCTCCTCGTGCACCTCGTCCCAGCCGAAGCCGAGCTCGCCGATCATGAACGTCTCCAGCAGGCGGTGGCGCCTGAGCAGGCGCATGACCTCGCGCCTCCCCTGCTCGGTGAGCTCCGCCCCCTTGTAGGGCTGGTAGGCGACGAGGCCCTGGGACCTCAGCCGCGACAGCATCCCGGTGACCGACGGCGCGGTGACGCCGAGGGCCTTGGCGATGTCGCCCGTGGCGGCCGTGCCGGTGCCGGCGAGATGCCAGATGGCCTTCAGGTAGTCGCCCACGGCCGTGGACAGGCCCGGGTCGGCGGTCTCGCCGTGGGCCTCGGCGCCTTTGTTAGCCATGCCTAAAACAGTAGCCTCCGCTCAGGCCCCAGGCAAGTGCGAACCGCTACGAACGCGTGGCGCCCCTCGGGGGCGACACGGCCGGGGACCGGGGCGGCGGTATCATGACCGCGACATGAGCGAACGCCCCACCAGACCCGAGAAGCGCTACGACGTCGTCATCATCGGCGCGGGACCAGCGGGCCTCACGGCCGGCATCTACGCCGGGAGGGCCCAGCTAGCCACGGCCATCATCGAGCGCGGCGTCACGGGCGGGCAGATCGCTCAGACCGAAGAGGTCGAGAACTACCCCGGCTTCCCCGAGGGCATCTCCGGCCCCGAGCTCTCCCAGCGCTTCCAGCAGCAGGCCGAGCGCTTCGGCGCCGAGCTGGTGCGCGACGAGGTCACGGCCATCGAGCCCGTGGAGGGCGGCGGCTTCTGGGTGCGGGGTCAGGCCGCCGACTACCACGCCGGCGCCGTGATCATCGCCACCGGCGCCAACCCGCGGCTCCTGGGCGTTCCCGGCGAGGGCGAGTACTACGGGCGCGGCGTCTCCACCTGCGCCACTTGCGACGGCTTCTTCTACCGGGGCAAGAACGTGGTGGTCGTGGGCGGCGGCGACGCGGCCGTCGAGGAGGGCATGTTCCTCACCCGCTTCGCCGCGAAGGTCACGCTGGTCCACCGCCGCGACCAGCTGCGGGCCCACAAGTCGGCCCAGGAGAGGGCCTTCGCGAACCCCAAGATGGAGTTCGTCTGGAACACCGTGGTGACCGAGGTACTCGGCGAGGACGGCGTGGTCACGGGCGTGAGGACCCGGCGCGTCGACACGGGCGAAGAGGGCGTCATCCCCGCCGACGGGCTCTTCGTCTACATCGGGCACGAGCCCAACACGGGCTACCTGGGCGGCGTCGTCGAGCTGCGCGAGAGCGGCTACATAGACGTGCGCGACGAGGTCTACACGAACGTCCCCGGGATCTTCGCCGCGGGCGACGTGGCCGACGAGGTCTACCGCCAGCTGGGCACCTCGGTGGGCGCCGGCACGCGCGCCGGCATGGCCGCCGAGCGCTTCCTGGCCGAGACGGGTTGGCAGGCCATCGGCCCCGCGCCCCAGGAGGGCGAGGACCAAGAGCAGGCCAGCACGGCCGTCTCCGTCTACCTGTAGCGACTCAGTTGGCGGGCGCGGTTCGGCGCGACGGGAGTCTGCGGTTCAGCGCGGCACGAAGCCGTAGAAGAGCAGCTCGCCACCTGACTCCGCCAGCAGGTGCCTGCCGTCCGTCCACAGCGGCCGGCCCAGGACGGCCCGCCAGCGCGAGCCGGCGGCCTCGATGACGCAGTACGGCTCGTCGGCCACGGCCGTGAACGCCTCGCCGACGACCTCCTCCGGCGGCGCGGCGCGCAGCTCCCCCACGACCACGGCGCCTTCTGGCTCAGCCGGCAGCTCCTCGGCAGCCACCCCCAGGTACTCGAGGGGCCCGTAACCGCCCATGCCCGAGGCCGGCAGGCCGAGGCCGAGCAGCTTCACGCCGTCGGGCTCCTCGGGGGCCTCGAGCTCCACGACGATGAGGCGGGGCGCCTCGTCGTCCGACGGCCTGAACGCTGCGGCCGCCACCTCGGCCTCGGACACGCCGAGCCGCTCGGCGAGCAGGCGCACCAGCGACGTGCGGAAGCCCTCGTTGACGGCCTCCGACTCCTCGCGCCACGTGGGTGGGTAGAGCAGCGTCTCGCGCACCCACAGGCGCGCGCCGTCCTGGTGACCCAGGACGTAGGCCGCGTGCCTCTCCACGCCGGCGCTGCTTATGAGCACGTACTCGGCCGGGCCGCCCGCCGCGGGCAGGCGCAGGGCCACGCCGTCCTCCCAGGGGTAGACGATGGCGTCGTCGGGGGCCGACGCCTGCAGCAGCAGCGCCGGCGCCAGGGGCGTGATGCCAGGGGGTATGCCCTCGGCCAGGGCGGGGACCGGCTGGCCGCCGGAGATCGTCGGCATGGCCTGTGCGTAGAGGAGCGCCGCGGGCCGGTTGGCGAAGGCGCCGACCCGCACCCTGAAGACGTCGCCTTGCGTGCTGGTGGAGCGCACCACGTAGGCCGGGAAGCCCTGCCTGAGCAGCTCCGTCTGGACCGTCAGCGCCGCCTCGCGGTCGGAGAGGGCCACCACCTGGACGGTGTAGGCGATGCTCTGGGCGAAAGACCACGCCGCGCCCCCGGCCGCCAGGGCCGCGAGCACGAGGACGGCGAGCCTGTGGGCCCGCCGCGTCACCTAGAAGTCCTTGCGCTCGAACAGCACGACCGCCACCGCAGCGAAGAGGGCGGCGTAGACGAGGATGAGCGCCGCCACCCAGGTGAGGTCGGCCACCGGCGAGGCGTAGGCGTTGAGCTGCGTGGTCAGCAGGTAAGGCTCCACACGCGGGAACACGACCAAGAGTTGCATGAAGATCAGCGTCGAGAGCGTCGCCAAGGCACCGCCTGCCGCGTTCATGAACAGGACCGTGAACATCACGGCCAGCATGCCGATGGGCACGAGGGCCAGGCCCGCCACGGCGTAGCCGCGCACGAGCTCGGCGAGGGCCGCCCCCGCCGACATCGCGCCGGTGCCGGCCAGCCCGGCCGCTCCCAGGCCCGTGCCGCCCACGAAGCTGCCGAAGCCGTACGGGATGCCGAAGAGCAGCGAGGCCCCCAGGAAGACCGCCATGACGAGGAACGGGTAGAGGGCGAGCACGAGCAGCTTCGCCGCCAGCCACTGCGGCCGCGTGACGGGCCTGAGGAGCACCGTGGGCAGCGTGCCGTGCGCCAGCTCCACGCCGAGCAGCTCGGCGGCCGTGATGGCCACCAGGAGCGGCAGGAGGAACTGCATGCTCGACAGCAGCGAGAGCGCGGGCACCTGGTAGCCCGACACCAGGAAGAAGCCGTAGACCTCGAAGATGCCAGGGGCGTAGGCCCACAGGACCGGGAACACGACCAGGAGCGCCAGCCCGAACCTCACGCTGGCGAGCCTGAAGAGCTTGCTGAGCTCCATCCGCAGCAGCGTGCTCATCGCTCACCCCCGGGGCGGGTGGGCCTGCGCGTGCCGGGCAGCGTGCCGTCCGGCCGGGGCGCCGGGAACGTGCCCGTGCGCCGCGAGCGCTCGCCGGCGACGCGGTCGCGGTAGTAGGCCCGCAGGTCGAAGATGTCGCGGCTCATCTCCAGGACGCCGATGCCCGACTGCGCCAGCGCCACCGAGACGCGGCCGACCGACTCCGGCCCCGTGGGGATGAACACGACCTCCTCGCCGCGCACGATCACGTGCTTCACGAAGGGGGCGGTCTCCAGTAGGGCCTTGGCCTGCGCGGGCTCGGTCACGCGGGCGCGGTAGCGCTCGCGCCTGTCGAAGAGGTTCACCTCGTCGATCAGCGCCCCCTCCTCGAGGATCGCCACGCGCGTGCAGTAGGCGACGACCTCGTCGAGGTGGTGGGTCGAGAGGAGCACGGCCGTGCCGTCCTGCGCCGCCTGCTGCAGCACCGAGTGGACGAGGTGGAGCGACAGCGGGTCCATGCCGCTGGCCGGCTCGTCGAGGATGAGCACCTCCGGCCGGGTGAGCATGGCCGCGGCGACACCCAGGCGCTGCCGCATGCCGAGGCTGTAGATGCCCACCTTCCTGTCGGCTGCATGGGCCAGCTCCATGAGGGCGAGGACCTCGTCTATGCGGCCGGGCTCGACGCCCCCCGCCAGGTCGGCGTGCAGCTTGAGGTTCGCCCGCCCCGTGAGGAACGGGTAGAAGGCTGCGGGCGCCTCTACCACGGCGCCGAGCGACCGGCGCACCTCGGGGTGCTGGTGCGGGTCCTTGCCCATGAGCCGCACCTCGCCTGAGGTCGGGAAGGCGAGGCCCGACACGAGGCGGATGACCGTGGTCTTCCCCGCCCCGTTGGGCCCCACGAGGGCGTAGACCTCGCCGGGGTTCACCTGGAAGGTGAGGTCCCTGACTATCGGCCTGCCGCCGTAGGACTTCGTTAGGTTCGTGGCTTCGATGGCTGGCGTGGTCACGGGAGCTCCTGGGGGAAGTCTAGGTGTGCCGCCTGCCCCAAGCGATAACATTCTTTGCTTCCCGCCGGGGCAGACAGGGCGTGAGCGCTGCCCGGCTGCAGTCGTGGGACCACCGCTACACTCTCGGTGACCATGGAACCTCACAGCGACGCGCCAGCCGCGCCGCAGGCGCGCCGCAAGAGCCCGCTGCACGTGCGCGTGGCCACCAAGCTCAGGCGGGAGGTAGTCGAGCCCGCCTACAACTCCCTCGCTGCGCCGGTGTACGGCGCCGTGACCCACGTAGCCACCAGCGAGCCTTGCGTGGCGCTCACCTTCGACGACGGCCCGCATCCGCGGTGGACGCCACAGGTGCTCGACGTGCTGGCGCGCCACGGGGCCAAGGCAACCTTCTTCTGCGTGGGCGACGCCGTGCGTGAGCACCGGGAGCTGGTGGAGGCGGCGCACCGTGCCGGCCACGCCGTCGGCTCGCACACGGTCTCGCACCCCGACCTCCTGAAGCTCACGACCGCCGAGGCGGAGCGCGAGATCGCCGAGGGGCACGCCCTGCTGGGCGGCCTCGCCTCGCCCTACTTCCGGACACCCTTCGGCCGCTACGGCGTGGGGCTGGCGAGGACCATCAGGAGCCTCGGGCTCGAGTGCGTCCTCTGGGACGCCCACGTGGGCGACTGGCTGCAGCTGCCGCCGGGCGAGTTGGGGCGCCGCCTCGATGACGCCCTGCATCCCGGAGCCATCGTCCTGCTGCACGACGCCGTCACGTCGGGCGGGCCCGACTCCAGACCGGACAGGGAAGAGCTGGTGGCGGCGCTCGACGAGGTGCTGGCGAAGCGGGCGGGCCGCTACCGGTTCGTCACCGTCCCCGAGCTGCTGAAGCTCGGGAGGCCCGTGCGTGGCATGTACGAGGGCGGACTGCGCGGCCGCACGAAGAGGCGCTTGGCCTGAGACGGCGCGCCAGGGCAAGGAAGGGCGAGCCCGTCGGGCCCACCGCAGGCGCTGTGGGTCGCCCTCTCGCGGCGAGACGCCGTGCCGGGCTCAACCTGCTATGAACGTGGACCGGCGACCGCGTCGACGGCGAGCCTGAGCGCCTGCAGCTGGTGCCTGCCGAACCAGCGCGGCATGCTGAGCGCGGCGGGCAGCATGGCCAGCCACATCTCGCCGGCCAGGCGCCACGAGCGACCCTTCAGGGCCGCCACGAGTACGGCGTTGACGGCCCGGTACTTGGCCAGCGGGTGCTGCGCTAGCAGCGCGGCGTGCTTCTCCAGGTACCGCCTCATGGACGCGGCCGCCGCGGCGTGGTCCCGCATCAACCGCTCCCCCGGCCGGCTCACGTAGAGATAACGGGCCTCCGGCACGGCGAGCACGGCGCAGCGCGCGGTGACGCGGAGCTGCAGGTCGGTGTCCTCGTTGACGCTCAAGGTCTCGTCGTAGCCGCCTACTTCGCGTAGCAAGGAAGCACGGAAGGCCGCCGCTACGTGGAAGAAGAAGTGCTCGTAGAGCATGCGCGGGTAAGTGAACCCCGACGTGGAGGCCGGGTGCTCGCGAACGACGCGCCCGTCCTCGACCACCGCCAAGGTCCCGTAGACCACGCCGACCTCTTCGCCGGCGCTCTCCATGCCCCGCCACAGGCGCTCGAGGAACGTAGGCTCCCAGATGTCGTCCGAGTCGATCTGGCACAACCACTCGCCGCGGGCCGCGAAGATGCCGGTGTTGCGGGCCCCCGAGACGCCCTTGGTGCGCGCGTTGCGCAGGTACACGACGCGCGGGTCGGCCACGCGCGCGACGACGGCCGCCGTGTCGTCCGTGGACAGGTCGTCCACGACCAGGAGCTCGAGGTCACTGAAGGTCTGCGCCAGCACGCTCTCTATGGCCGCGGTGACGACGTGGGCGCGGTTGTAGGTAGGTAGCACGACGCTGACCCTTGGCCGAGGCGGCCCGGCCTCGTGATCGTCTGGCATGACGGGCTTTACCCCCTCGCCGACAAGGCTAAGTGGCCACGCGCATCATCGTCAGTGAGCGTTGCATGAGAGCGGGCGCGCCAGGGCCCGTGCCGTGAGGGCGGGCCCTCAGCTGGCCGACGCCCACGGCTCGACGCCGTGGCGCTGCATCTCCAACAGGGCGTCCAGGACGTGGTCCACGCAGCGCTCCACGGCCGTCTCGAAGTCCGTGGCGTCCACCACCAGCACGCCCTCGGCCTCGCTGCGCTCCTTCAGGTAGTCGTGGAGGATGCGTATCTCCTCGAAGTGCTCCAGGTACGGCTGCGCCCGCCGGCTGCCCGTGCGCACCTCGCGCACCGCGAAGTGCTTGCGGTGGTCGACCTCGTCGTCGACGAAGAGCATGGCCCGCAGGATCGTGGCGCCGACCACGTGCTTCTCGGCCACGGTGCCGGGCACCAGGTGGACCCCCTCGATGACGAGCGAGGTGTCCTCGGTGACGCTGCGCTCCACGATCGCCGTGATGGCCGGGTCGAGCTGCCGCACCTGGGCGAGGAACCCGCGCAAGACCCGGTTCCTCTCGGGCTTCGCCGTGGCCTGCTCCTCGGGCAGCAGCTCGGCGCGCCAGGCCGTGAAGCTCGAGGCGTGCAGGGTGGGGCTCAGCTCGGGGCCGATGAGCGAGCGCAGCGCCTGCCTCACGATGTCGGTGGACACGACGCGCGGTATGCCCAGGCGGTACGCCACCTCGGCGGCGATCGCCGACTTGCCCACGCCCGGCGCGCCGCCGATGAGCAGCATCACCGGGCGCTCGCGTTCGCGCATCTGCCGCATGATCAGGTAGCGCCTGGCGTACTCCTCCCCGGCCTCGTGCTTGAGGAGCCGCGCCACCTGCGCCGCCACCTCCTCCGCGCCCACGACGTCCTGGCCGTTGACGTAGAACTCGTGCTCCACGCGCTTGGCGAGGTTGTGCGAGAAGTCGGGGCCCAGGCCGACGCCCATCAGCGAGCGCGCGAGGATGCCGCGGGAGAACGGGAAGTCGCTGCCGTCCTTGGCCCTCACGCGCAGCTCGAACGGCCTGTGCGTCTGCGCTTCGTAGCGCAGCCTGGCAGCGCGCCCGTGCCGCGCCTCCACGGTCGAGGCCACGCGCCGCGCCAGGTCGACGCGCGAGAGGCGCTCGACGCCCTCCGTCCTGATCCCCTGCTCCACCTGGCGCGTCACGGCGTGCGCGTCCTTGAACGAGAGGCCCAGCTTCTCCAGCGACGCCATCAGCGTGCGGCGCGAGAACCGCATCGGCTCGTCCTCGTCGCTGGTCACGAGCAGGGGCACGAACGGCGGCGTCTGGCGCAGCAGCCGCTGCGCGACCTCAGCGCCCGCGCGGCGCCTGGCGGCCTCGGCCAGCAGGCGCAGGAGCTCGTCGAGCTCGATGCGCCTGACGCGCGAGCCCCTTATCCCCTCCTCGAACTCCTGGACTATGGCCACGGCCTCGTCGGTGGGCACGCCGGCGCTCTGCAGGGCCTCTATGCACGTGCCCCCGCTGTACGGGTAGACCTCGGCGCCGCGCACCACCTTGAGGTCGCGGGCGGTGAGGCCGGCCATCAGGCGGCGAACGGGTCTTCGCCCTGACGCCCGTCGAGCACGTTGAAGAGGTCCCTTATCACGTTGCCTGTGAAGCCCCAGATCTCCTTGTCGCGCCAGCGGTAGAAGTAGATGCGCCGCCGCTCCCCGGTCTTCAGCTCGCGCACCTCGCTGCGCGGGGGCAGAGCCCTGAGCTCGTCTAGCGGCACCAGGAACGCCTCCGCCACCTCGTTGGGGTCGGTCTTCAGGGCCTGCGGCCCCGGGACGCCGGCCACCACGGGCCTGGCGACGTAGCCGGCCGGCGAGGGGTGGTCGCTGAGCTCGCCGAGCACGGCTTCGCGGGGCACGACGAGCCCGACCTCCTCGCGCGTCTCGCGCAGGGCGGCGTCGACGCTGTCCTCGCCGGGCTCGAGCCGGCCGCCGGGCAGGGCCACCTGGCCGGCGTGGCTGCGCAGCGTGGCGCTGCGCACGGTGAGGAGCAGGCTCAGGTGCCCGCCGTCGTCTATCAGAGGCACCAGCACCGCAGCCCGCCGGAAGCCAGGGATGTCGAGCGTCCGCGGCGTGTATGAGGCGAGGGCACGGCTCACGCCCTCGAGCGTGACGCCGGCGCGGATGGCCTGCGGCATGCCGCCCATGCTAGCCCTCTGCGCCGCCCGCGCCCCGTACATGGGCCCCGGAGCGGCACACGAGCGCTCGCTCAACGCGGCGGCGCCGTGGGCCTCACGAACCCCCACATGCGCCCGGTCAGCCCGCGGTCGCGGCGATGCGAGAAGAACGATGCAGGCTCGCAATGGGTGCAGCGGCCGAGCGACACGACGTTGGCCCGGGGCACGCCGGCCTCGGCGAGCGAGTGCAGCACGGCGGCGTGCACGTCCAGGAGCACGCCGCCGTCCTGGCGCGCCAGGTCGGCTAGGTCCGGTGGCGGCGGGCCGTCGAACAGCACATCGACGGGGAACCCGGCGGCCAGGAACCGCTCCCCGACGGCCATGTCCACCTGGTAGCAGCGGCCGCCCACTCCCTGGCCCACCGCCACGCGCAGGTGGCGGGGGTCGGTGCCGTACTCGCGCACCATGGCTTCGACGACTTGCCCCGGCAGGCGCTGCAGCGTGCCCCGCCAGCCGCAGTGGGCGGCGCCGGCAGCGCCGGTGACGGGGTCGTGGAACAGCACCGGGTAGCAGTCGGCCGCGCTCACTACCAGCAGGTGACGCGGGTCGGCGCTCACGGAGGCGTCGGCCTCCTCCTCGAACCAGCCTGGGGTCTCGACCATCACCCGCGCCCCGTGCACCTGGTGGTAGCCGCACACCTGCTCGCGGGAGACGCCCAGCGTCTCCAGGAGGAGGGCGCGGTTGGCCTCCACCTTCGACCTGTCGTCGCCCGAGGAGAGGCCCAGGTTGAGCGAGGCGTACGGGCCCTCGCTCACGCCCCCCGCGCGCGTCGTGAAGCCGTGCGGTGCGGTGAAGCCAGGGAGCGTGAGGTAGGGCACCGGCATCAGTAGTTGAGCTCCGCTACCTCCAGGTCGGTCGAGCGCTGCAGCCACTCGGTGACCTCGTGCACCGCGCCGCGCACCGCCGGCGTCACGACGGGGTCGCCGAACGTCTCGAGGCGCACTATCACCTCGTCGTCGGTGCGCTGCTGCACGAGCACCAGCAGCTGCTGCTTGATGTCCGGCTCGTCCACGGTGGCGCGCACCAGCCAACGGCGGCGGCCCTCCTCCGCGCCCGGCATGACGGCCGCGGCCTCGTGGAGGATCACGTGGCCGCCGGCGTGCTCGGCGACGGTCTTGGACAGCTCCGCGGCGGCGGGCAGCGTGCCTCTGAGAAGTGAATGCGGCATCTCTCCTGGCCTCTCCAGGTGGGGGAAGTGCGGCGCCGGCGCGCCGTTGCGCCTGAAGACCACGTAGTGGAGCGGCTTGCCCTGGGCGCGCCACTTCAGCGCGTACTTCGTCTCGAACACGGCGGGCGGCGGGTCGGGCCGCAGCTCATCGTAGAGCCCCGTGGCGGCGGCGCTCTCGCGGGCGAACTCCAGGTAGTCGGGGTGGTCGGTGGCCAGGCGCACCTCGCCCTGCTCGGTGAGCCTGTCGGCCGCCATGCGCAGGAACTCCGGGCGCATGAGCCGGTTCTTCTCGTGCTTCGCCTTGGGCCACGGGTCGGGGAAGTTCACGGTCACGGAGGCCACCGAGCCGCGGTCGAAGAGGTGCCTGACGGCGAACTCCGCCCCCACCTTGGCGATGCGCACGTTCGTGACGCCGTGCCGCCTGACGTTGCGCAGCGCGCGCTGCACGCTGCCGCTGGAGACCTCCAGGCCCACGAAGCGCGCCGCTGGCTCCTCCAGCGCCCGCCTGACGGTGAAGCGCCCGTCGCCGAAGCCCACCTCGACGTGCAGGGGGCCGCCGGCCGCGAACACGGCGTCCCAGTCGCACGGGAACGGCCCAGCCCGCCAGTGCAGGAGGACGCGCGGCCGCGTGTCGACGGGGACGGTCACTGCCCGCCCTCGGGCACGTACGGCCTCACCAGCAGGGGCTCGTTGGCGACGATGTCGGCGCGCAGGAAGGCGTCCCGCGACAGCTCTAGGAACGGCCCGGCGCCCTCGAGGAGCTGCAGGTCGAAGACGAGCACCGTGCCGTCCTCGCGGCGGCAGGCCACCTGCCTGACGGGACGCTCCAGCGCCCGCTCCCAGGCCGTGACGATGTTCACGTCCACGCCCGCGGCGCCCGGGGCTATCGGCAGCTGGGTGAGACGCGCGACGAGGCGGGCCGTGCGCGGCCTCTTGCTCTGCAGCTTCAGGACGCCCGTCTTCACCAGCCGCTGCGTGACCACCAGGGCGCGCTGCTCGTCGAGGCCAGCCTGGGCGGCGATGCGCGTGATCGTCCTGGTGCCGTCGGCGTTGTCGAGCAAGGTGCGCTCCTCCGGCGTGAGGGTCACGCCGGTGCGCAGCATCTCCTCGGCCATGGTCGCGCGCATCGGCACGGCGTCGCGGCTCACGTGCGGGTCGTTGCTCTCGCGGGCCGCCACGTCGCGCCGCGCCTCGTCGAGGCGGCGCATCGCCTCCAGGACCAGGTTGTCGGTCGAGGTGCGGATCGTCTGCTCGGGCGCGGGCATGCCGATGCGGAACTCGAAGGTCCCGCGCTCGTCGGCGAAAAGGGCGTAGACGGCCTCCTCGCCCTCGAGGCCGACGAAGTCGGCGTGCACAGCGGTGCCCTTGTCGAAGTAGACGCGCGCGCGGCCGCGGGGATGCTCCACGGTGAGCCGCCCCGACCGGCGCGCCGAAGCGAGGAGCTGGAAGAGGTCGACGAGGGAGAAGAGTCCTAAGGTCCCCGTCACGCCCTGAATCGTATCCCGGTGCCGGTGCCTCGCGCGTCCCCGGCGCCCCATGCGAGTCGGCTCATGGAGGCGCCGCGTGCGCCGTCGGGAGCGCGAGAGGCCGCCGTTATACTGCCTCGGTGCCCAAGCGCCTGGCCCTGTCGCTGCTGCGGGAGACCGCGGGCCTCTACGTCTTGGGCGTGGCGGCCATCTGCCTGCTGCAGAGCGTCGACATGCTCTCGGTGCTGGCCCGCTTCCTCGTGCAGAACGAGGCCACGCTGGGCGACACCGGCCGCCTCCTCCTCTACAAGGTGCCGTGGTTCCTCCACCTGGGCCTCCCGGTGGCCGTGGTCTTCGCCGTGCTGCTCGCCTGCGGGCGCATGGCCAAGGACTCGGAGCTGAAGGCCGCCTACTCCGCCGGCGTGGCGCCCCAGACGCTCTTCTGGCCGCTGGTGGGCCTCGGCCTGGTCGTGGGACTGATCAGCTTCGTCAACAACGGGTTCGTGGAGGCACGAGCCGAGGCCCGCTACCAGGCCAAGGTCGACGAGTTCCTCTACGTGCGGCCGCCCTCCGAGCTCCAGGTGAACGTCGCCTACGCGCACGACGGCGGCGTCTTCTACGCCTCGCGCATGCGCTCCGTGCCTGAGGACCCCCAGCGGGCCCGCCTCTCGGGCGTGCTGGTCGTCCAGCAGGACGGCACCGTGCTCACCGCCCTCGACGGGGAGTGGGACGCCGTTGAACGCGTCTGGCGCCTCTACGCCGCCGAGCGCACGGTCGAGGGCGGCAGGCCCGAAGGGGTGGGGACGCTCACCGTGCCGTTCGCCTTGGAGGCCACCCCGGAGCAGACGTTGACGCGCCCGGCGGAGCTGCCCCTCGACGCCCTGGTGGCGAGGCTGCGCACCGTCTCGGCGGCCGGCGGCGACACCCGCGAACTGCGCTACGACCTGCACCGGAGGCTGGCCGACGCCTTCAGCGCCCCCATCTTCGCGGCGTTCGCGGCGGCCATCGCCCTGCGCGTCCGCGGCCGCGAGGCCGGCTTCGCGTGGACCATCGCGCTCATGGTGCTGTTCTGGGCCACCTGGGTGCTGTCCGGCGACCTGTTCTCGTCGGGCGCCCTCGGCCCCGAGCTGGCCGCCTGGCTCACCCCCGCCGCGGCGGGCGCCGGCGCGGCGCTGGTGGCGGCGAGGACCCTGCCGCGATGAACCGGTTCTCCCGCTACCTACTGCGCGAGATCATGCCGCTCTTCGTGGCCGCGCTGGTGGCGCTGCTCCTCCTACTCATGCTGGCGGCCTTGCTGGGCGTGCTGGCGGACGCCCTGGCGCGCGGCGTGCCGGCCGGGCTCGTGGCGCGGTACATGCTGTTCAAGCTGCCGGCGGCTATAGGCCCCGGCCTGCCGCTCGCCCTCCTCTTCGCCGCGCTGGTGGCGCTCACCCGCCTCGGACAGGACGGCGAGGTCAAGGCCGCCCTCCTGCTCGGCGTCGGGCCGAGCCGCTTCGCCATGCCGGTCCTGGCCCTCGGCCTGGCCGTGAGCGTGGTGGCCTTCCTTAACAACGAGCTACTCGTGCCCCGCACGGAGAGGCTCGCGGGCGACGTGGAGAGGGACATCCTGCTCCTCTCCCCCGAGACGGTGCTCTCGCAGGGCACGTTCTTCTCCGACGCTCTGGGTCGCAGCATCTTCATCGAGGCGATCCGCCCTGGCGGCCGGTTCGAGGGCGTCACGGTGATCACGCCGGGCACCAGCCGCGGCCCGCGCGAGCTCATCCGGGCCGGCCTCGGGCAAGCCCGGCCGGAGGAGGGCGTCTGGCTGCTCGAGGGCATCAGGTTCCAGTCGCTACGGGACTCCGGCATCACGCTCGACATCGCCGCGTCCGAAGCGACCCTGCCGGTGCGCGGCCTGACGGCCCGGAGCAGCGCGGTGGGCGACCTGGTGTACCTGCCCCTGCCCGAGCTGCTCGCACGCATCCGCTCGACGGGCGACGCCAACGCGCCGGCCGAGCGCACCGCCCTGCAGCGCAAGTTCGCCGAGCCCCTGGCCGCCGCGGCCTTCGCGCTCTTCGCCGTCGCCCTGGGCCTCTACACCTTCCGCAGCGGCGCGAACATCGGCTTCGTGGCGGCCATGCTGCTGACGTTCGTCTACTACGCCACCTGGAGCGTCACCAAGCTGCTGGGCGCCCAGGGCACCGTCCCCCCGTGGCTGGCGGCCTGGACCCCCGTGGCCCTCTACGCCTTCGGCGGACTCTTCCTGCTCGCCCTGGCCAGGAGGCGCTGATGCGCGCCGTCCTGGCCCTGCTGCTGGCGCTCCTGGCAGGCTGGGCCGCGGCCGCGCGAATCGTCATAGACGCCTCGGACGACCCGGAGAGCCGCCTGGAGATCCGCACCGTGACGCTGCCCGGCGGCGAGGAGGTACAGGTCTACGTGCTCATGGGCAGCGGCCTCACCGTGCGCATAGACGACGAGGTGCTGGTGGCCGACCATGTTGAGTTCGACCTGACGCGCCGCGTGGTGCGCGTGGTGGGGCACGGGTCGTTCACCCGCGGCGGCGAGACCATCGAGGGCGAGGACCTGGTCATCGACCTGAGCCGCGAGAGCCTGGAGGGACGCGACGTGCTCATCGTGACGCCCGAGGTGGACGTGAGCGGCGACAGCGCCAGCCGCGTGCCGGGCATGATCGCCATCGCGCTGGGAGAGTTCTCCCCCTGCAGCCGCTGCGGCCAGGAGGTGGAGGACTACGGCTTCCAGGCCGACCGCATCGAGCTCTACCCCGGCGACAGGCTGGTGGCGCACGGCGTCACCGTCCTCGTCCGCGGGCAGCCGGCGTTCGAGCTGCCCCTGCTGGTCCTCCCCCTGGGCCCGGACGACCGGCAGCCTCGCCTGCTCTACGAGACGGGCACCGCCACCGACAGGGCGCGCGTCGAGGTCACGTGGCCGTACGTCGCGGGACCGGACGCCCGCGGCGCCCTGACCCTGCGCTACCACGCCGACGTGGAGCCCGGCGCCTCGGCGGTCGGGGACTTCCTGCTGGGGGGCGCGGTCAGCCGGTCGTACTTCGGCGTGCGGCTCGACCACGCCTTCTACACGCCGCGGGGCGCGGGTGACCTGGTCGTGGACCTGACCCCCGGGTACGAGGAACAGGGCGGCTGGACGCCGCCGCGCTGGACCGTCACCTTCGCCTACGCCGACGACGCCGCGCTGGGGCCGCCCACCGACGAGGTGCTGCTGCAGCGCGACGACTCGCGACGACCCTACATCTGGGAGGCGACGCTGCGCGCCCGGCGCGTGGCCTACGGCCTGGACGCCACCTTCTCCAGCCAGGTGTTCGTGGACCTCGAGCCGGGCGACGACGTCAGCACGCCCTCGTACGCCGGCGGGCGCACGCCGCTGCGCACGCCGGCGCGGCTGGAGCTGGCGCCGGAGACCACGCCCATGGACCTCGGGGCGCTGCGCGTCGAGCGTCTGCTCCTCGACCTCGGCGCCTTCGAGGACCGCAGCAACCCCACGAACAGGTCGGCGGCGCTGACCCCCACGATCTCCTCCGGCCGCGCGCGCGAGTCGCACGTCCTCTCGCTTGGTCCGCTCGACCTGTGGCGCGGGGCCAGGGTCTCGGCGCGGACCGACTTCACCGGCTACTACTACGGCACCGGCGAGCGGCAGGTCGACTGGCTCACCCGCGCCTCTGCCGAGCAGGCGTTCGGCTCGCTGGGCTCGCTCACGCTCACGTTCACGCGTGACGTCACCGAGGGTGAGACCCCCTTCCGCTTCGACGCCCTGGCCTACCGCGCGCGCACCGACCTGCTGGCCTCCCTGCTGTTCGACCCGGCACCGTGGCTGCGGGTGCAGCAGCGGGGCGGCTACGTGTTCCTCGACGACCGCAACCCCGACGCCGAGGGGTGGGCGCCGCTCGAGACGACCCTCACCCTGCTGAGGAACGTCGACTGGCTGACGCTCACGGTGCGCAACGCCTACGACCTCCAGGACGGCGACCCGGGCGTGATCGACGTCGACCTCGGCCTGCGCGCCCGCGGCGCCTTCACGGCCAGGCTCGACGTCTCGCACGTGGAGGACCTGAAGGTCACCGAGGACCGCATCACCGGCCTGCCCGTCGACGACTCGGAGACCACGGTGAGCCTCAGCGCCGGCATGAGGGGGGCCTTCGACCTGTCGGTGTCGACCGGCTACCGCTACGACCCGCCGGAGCCGGCGCCAGGCGAGCCGGCCGACCACTGGGACGACCTCCGCGTGCGCCTCACGCTCGGCACCCTGACGCAGGACGACCTCGTACCAGGCTTCGCGCTCGACTACGCCAGAGACCTGGACAGGGGCCGGGTGAGCGCCTTCGGCGTCGAGATGACCGCTAGGGCCGGGCCCGTGAACCTCTACGCGCTCGAGCGCCTGTCGCTGCCCTCCGGGCGCGTCGCCCAGAGCCGCCTGCGGGCCGAGTGGCGCGGCGTGGCGGCGGCCGAGGCCCGTGGCCTCGAGTGGCTGCCGCCCGCCTTCGTCGGGCTACCTGAGCCGGAGCCTTACGTGCGCGACCTGGAGTTCTCGGTCGAGGACGCCCCCGCCGCGGGTACCCCCACCTGGCGCGTCGCCTTCTCGACCCGCTACGACCCGGCGCTGCTCGGCGGCCAGGGCGGCAGGCGCAACTCCACTCTGACCGCCAGGACGGTCCTCGACTCGCGCGTGGTGGGGCCGGCGCGCTTCAGCGTCGACGGCTTCGCCGAGATGGCCTGGGAGGACGCCCTGCAGCCCGTCACCTACCTCAGGCGCGCCAACCTCGAGTTCGGCGTCGACCTCTACGAGCGCGTCGGCCTGCAGGGCACCCTCGGCTACGCCGCCTCCTTCGACGCCGCGTCCCAATCGGTGTCGAGCGCGAACCTCACCCTGCGGGACGTAGCCTTGGTCGTGCGCCCTCTCGACGAGCTCTACGTGGGCATGGTCGTCAACGACGTCTGGGACCTCACCGGGCGCGACCCCAACCGGCCGTTCGAGCTGCAGCCCACGTTCACCGTGGTGTGGGACAGGTGCTGCTGGGCCCTCTACGGCTCCTGGAACAGCGCCACCGGCCAGGTGTCGCTCACGCTCACGACGCCAGGCGCCGACCAGGGGATCACCCAGGTGTTCGGGACGCGCCTCATCCTGCCTGGGAGGCGGGACTGATGGGAAGCTCTTCCAGCTCGACCCGCCGGCGGACGCGCCCGCGCCTCGCGGCCGGGCTCGTAGCCGCGCTGGCCCTGCTGCTGGCGGCCTGCACGGGCACCAGGGAACCGCGCCCGCCAACGCTCCTGATCGTGGGCGCGGCCCCCGGCGGCCAGCCGCGGCTGCTGCTCGTCGAGGACGTCACCGCGTCGGCGCTGCCCGGCCAGCCCCGCCTGACGGTGGTGCCGGACAGCGACAGGCCGCTGCCCGCGCCGGCCGTGGCGCTCGACTTCGAAGACCGCGGCTTGGAGCGGTCCGCCGCCTGGGTGCTCACCCGCGAGGTCGCCGACGAGGGCGGCGCCCCCGCCGTCACGGCTCACCTGCTGCGCTTCCGCGTCTCCGAGGTCGACCCCGCCGAGCCGACGGCGTTCTTGGAGGACGCCGCGCGGCGCGTGACGCTCACAACGCCGGCCGGCGGTGGGGTGCTCGACGGCCTGTCCCCCACCGCGCCGGCTACGTGCCCGACGGCCCTGCAGGTGGACAGGTCGGGGACGTGGGCCGTGGTCCTCGACGACCCCCAGGTCTGCGGCGCGACCGGGCACGCCGAGGTGTGGCTGGTGCCCCTCGAGGAGGGCACGGGAGGGCCTAGCGCGCTCCTGGGCACGCAGGACGTGGCGCCGCTCGCCCCCTACGTCGACCAGAGGCCGCTGGAGGAGCGCGTCTACTTCTTCGTGAGCGCCATAGACCGCACGCACGTCTACGCGGCCACGCTGGGCAGCGACGCGCCTGCCGCCCGCTTGGACGCGCTGGTGCTGCCGCAGCGCGCCGAGGACCTCGTGGACGCCGCGGGCGCCGGCGACCTCCTGGTGGCCCTAGCCGACGACGAGCTGCTGGCGGTGGACGTCGCCGACCCCGGCCCCGCCACGCGCGCCGACACCGTGACCGGCGCGTTCAGCGTGGTCGTCGACCCGACGGGCCTGGCGCCGGAGCTGCTCACCGTCGCTGAGAGCGTCGTGGCCTTCCACGAGGACGTTCGTGACGGCACGCCGGACACCGCTCTCCGGCCCGCGGTGGCGGCGACCATCGACCCGCTCACGCGCTTCGCCTACGCCGTCGGCGAGGGGCGCATCACCGTGCTCGACCTGCTGACCGGGGGGCAGACAGACCGTTCTTTCCAGTCCTATACGGAGCCGCTGGCGGAGCTGGAGCTGCCCGCTGGCGCCCCGGCATCGCTGCCGGGCGCGAGCACGGAGCCAGTGACGGTCATAGGGTGGGTTCGGGCTGCGACGCCCCCGGCCCCGTGAGCCGGGAGAGCGCCTCCTTCGTCCTCTCCAGGGCGCCGGACCTCACGGCGCGCGTGGCCGTGCGCAGCGCGCTGGTCACGGCCTTGGCGTCCGAGCTGCCGTGCCCGATGAAGGCGTAGCCGTCGACCCCCAGCAGGGGCTGGGCGCCGTACTCGGACGGGTCCATGCGGCGCGCCACCTCGCGCAGCGCCCGCCGCGCCAGCAAGCCCCCCAGCCTCGCCATGGGGCTGCTGGCGAGGGCCTCCTTGACCCAGGAGAAGAGCTCCCGCGCCTCGCCCTCGGCCAGCTTCAGCATCACGTTGCCGGTGAACCCGTCGGTGACGACGACGTCGGTAGTGCCCTTGAGGAGGTCGCGCCCCTCGACGTTGCCGTAGAAGCGGATGCCCGGCGTGGCGGCCAGGACCTCGTGGGCCGCGCGCGTGAGCTCGTTGCCCTTGTGCGGCTCCTCGCCTATGGACACCAGGCCCACGGTCGGGTCGGGCCGGCCCCAGACGCTGGCCACGAACGCGCTGCCCAGGACCGCGAACTGCTGCAGGTACTGGGGCCTGGCGTCGGCGTTGGCGCCCACGTCGAGCAGCGCCGAGAAGCCGCGGCTGGTGGGCACGTTGGCCAGGATGGCCGGCCTGTCGACGCCTGGCAGGCGCCCGAGCACCAACAGGGCGGCGGCCATCGTGGCGCCGGAGTGGCCCATGGAGACCGCGGCGTCGGCCGCGCCCTCCTTCACCAGCCTCATGGCGACCATCACGCTCGAGTCGCGGCGCCGCCGGACGTCGGCGGCGTGGTCGTCCATGGAGATCACGTCGGGAGCATGCACGACCTCGACCCCGCTGGCGCCGCCCACCGCCGGCCGCAGGGCGGCCTCGTCGCCCACGAGCACGACGTTCAGCCCCTCGGCAGCGGCGGCCAGCGCACCGGCGACGGCGGCGTCAGGCATGTGGTCGCCGCCCATGGCGTCGAGGGCTACGCGTGGCGTGGGGGAAGACATCAGACGGGCAGTATAGCCGCGGCCCGCAGGCCCGCTCACCGCGCGGAGCTAGACTGCCGGTGATGGAGGTGAGGACCTTCGACGCGCCCAGCGGGGAACGGCTCGACGTGGCCATAGCCCAGGCGCTGGCCGTGTCTCGCACCTTCGCCAAGGAGCTGGTCAGCGAGGGCTACGTGACCCTCGACGGCAAGCCCGTGGGCAAGCCAGCCACCAAGCTCTCGGGCAACGAGGTCGTGTCGGTGCTCCTGCCGCCGGCGCGGCCCGTCGACGTCGAGCCGGAGGACCTGGACGTGCCGGTCCTCTTCGAGGACGAGTACCTCGCCGTCATAGACAAGCCGCCGGGCATAGTCGCCCACCCCACAGCCACGGTGCGCACCGGCACGGTGGTGAACGCGCTGCTCGGCCGGATCCCCCTGTCCAAGGAGCGGTTCCAGGACCCCGCCGACGACCTCTTCAGGCCCGGCATCGTGCACCGCCTCGACAAGGACACCTCCGGCGTGATGGTGGTCGCCAAGACGGACGAGGCCCACAGGCACCTGGCCAACTCGTTCAAGCGCCGCTTCACGGAGAAGGAGTACGTGGCCATCGCGGTCGGAGAGGTGGCGGACGGCACGATCGTCGACGCGCCGATCGGCCGGCACCCCGTCGAGCGCCAGCGCATGACGGTGGGCGGCGAGGCGCCGCGCAGCGCGTCAACCCACGTCTGGGCGCTGGCTCGGGCTCCGGGCCACACGCTGGTGCGGGCGAAGCCCCACACCGGCAGGACCCACCAGATACGCGTGCACCTCTGGCACCTCGGCGCGCCCATCCTCGGCGACGAGGTCTACGGCAAGGCCAGCTCCCTGATAGGCAGGCAGGCGCTCCACGCCCGCAGCCTCACGCTCCCCCACCCGCGCGACAACGCGCCGGTGACGTTCGTGGCCCCGGTGCGCGAGGACATCGTCGAGGCGTGGCTGAGGCTCGGCGGCTCGTGGCCCTCCGAGCTGGAGCTGCCGCTCTCCAGGCCTGTCGAGGGCCCACCTCCCGGCATGGAGCCGCCGCCAGACCGCGGCGACTAGCGCCGCCCCCCGCCCGAGGAGCCTGGTCGGCCATGCGGCCGGGCGCGGTTAGAATCCCGGCGTCCCCAGGTGTGAGAGGGAGGGCTCCCACGGTGCAGGAACAAGGCCAAGGCTCGCTGCCGCACTGGCAGCTTCGCTCCATCTACGAGGGCGTAGGCAGCCCCGAGTACCAAGCCGACAGGCGCGAGCTCCTCGACGTGCTCGCGCGGTTCGAGGCGTTCTGCGACGAGCGCGGCATCGGCGCCGCGGGCCCCGCGAAGCGCCCGGCCGAGGAAGACGCCGCCACGCTCGAGGAGGCCCTGCGCCTCTACCTGCGGCTCTCGGAGCTCCAGGGGCTCGTCTCCGTCTACCACTCCCTGCGCGTGGCGGTCGACTCGTTCGACGGCGAGGCGCAGGCCGAGCTCTCCGCGCTGCGGGCGCTGGGCGGCCGGACCGGGGCCGTGAGCGCGCGGTTCAAGGCGTGGCTGAAGGGCGTCGACGTGGCGGACGCGGCGCAGCGCTCACCGCTCGTGGCCGCCCACCGCTACCAGCTCGAGCGCTTCCGTCTCGAGGCCGAGCGCATGCTCGGGGTGGAGGCCGAGAGGCTCGCCGCCGCCCTCACCGCGAGCGGCGGCTCGGCGTGGGCCCAGCTCTTCAACGACTTCACTTCGCGCGAGCGCATCAAGGCGCCCGTGCTCGAGGAGGAGGCGACAGGTGGAGCCGAGCCCCGCGAGTACGGCGTCGCGGAGCTGCGCAGCCTGCAGTCGCACGCCTCGGAGGACGTGCGCCGCCGCGCCTACCGGGCCGAGCTGCAGCTCCTTGGCCGCAACCAGCTCGCCTTCGCCGCCGCCATGAACGGCGTCAAGGGCGAGGTGGGCACGCTCGCCAGGATGCGCGGCTGGGGCGGCCCCCTCGACTACGCCGTCTTCCAGCACGGCATCACCAGGGCCAGCCTGGACGCCATGCACACGGCCTGCGAGGAGGCCTTCGAGACCTCGCGCGACTACCTGCGCGCCAAGGCCCGCCTCCTCGGCAAGGACACGCTCGCCTGGTACGACCTCTTCGCCCCCCTGCCCCAGGCCGGGGCGCCGGAGTACTCGTGGGAGGAGGCCAAGGCGGTCGTCCTGGAGCGGTTCGCCGGGTACTCGGCAGAGCTGGCGGCCTTCGCCGCGAGGGCCTTCGAGCAGGGCTGGATCGACGTGCCGCCGCGCCGCGGCAAGCGCAACGGCGCGTTCTGCTCGGGCGTGCCGGTGCGCGAGGAGTCGCGGGTGATGCTCAACTTCGGCGGGCAGCTCTCCGACGTCTTCACGCTGGCGCACGAGCTGGGGCACGCGTACCACAACGACTGCCGGTTCCGCTTCGGCCGCACCGTGCTCCAGTCATCGACCCCCATGACGCTCGCGGAGACGGCGAGCATCTTCTGCGAGACGCTGCTCTTCGACGGCCTCATGGAGCGCGCCGACGCCGCGGGCAGGCTGGCGCTGCTGGAGCAGGACCTGCAGCACGCCACGCAGCTGCTCCTCGACATCCACACGCGCTTCCTCTTCGAGCACGAGGTGTTCGAGCGCCGCCAGGAGCGCGAGCTGTCGCCCGAGGAGATGAGCGCCGTCATGGACAGGGCGCAGGAGCGCGTTTTCGGCGACGCGCTCGCCGCGGACGCCAGGCACCCGCTCATGTGGGCGCACAAGCCGCACTACTACTCGGCGCAGCGGTCCTTCTACAACTTCCCCTACACCTTCGGCTGGCTGTTCGCCACGGGCCTGTACGCCCGCTACCTGGCCGAGGGGGAGGGGTTCAGGCGGCGGTACGATGAGCTGTTGTCCTCGACCGGCATGGCGTCCGCCAGCGACCTGGCGCGCGGCTTCGGCATAGAGGTCGAGGACCCGCAGTTCTGGCGCGAGAGCCTCGGCGTGGTGGCCGACCGCGTCGCCGCCTTCAAGGCGCTCGCCGCAGGGAGCGAAGGCAGAGCATGACTACCAACTACCGCGACCTCTTCGACCTCACCGGCAAGCACGTCCTAGTGATAGGCGCCGGCTCGGGCATCGGCAGGGCGACCGTGCACGGCCTGGCCGACTTCGGCGCCTCGGTGACGTGCGCCGACCTGGACCTGGCCGCCGCGGAGGCGGTGGCCGCCGAGGCCGCCCAGAGGGGCGTGGCCGCCAAGGGCGTGAAGGTAGACGTCTCCAGCGAGGCCGACGTGAAGGCGCTCGTCGGCTCGTTGGAGGCCCTCGACGTCCTGGTGTGCACGCCGTCCATCAACGTGCGCAAGCCGCTCGCCAAGGTCTCGGCCGAGGAGTTCGACAGGGTCGTAGGCATCAACCTGCGCGGCAACTTCCTCGCCCTGCGGGAGGCCGGCACGCGCATGGCCGCTCAGGGCAAGGGCTCGATGATCTTCTTCTCGAGCATCAGGTCCCAGGTCGTGGAGCCAGGCCAGGGCGTCTACGCGGCCACCAAGGCCGGCACGCTGCAGATGATCAGGGCGGCCGCCGCCGAGTGGGGCCCCCAAGGGGTGCGGGCCAACGCCATAGCGCCCGGCGTCGTGGAGACGCCCCTCACCAAGCAGATCAAGGACCAGCCGTCCTGGTACGACGCCTACGCGAAGAAGAGCGCCCTGGGCCGCTGGGCCCAGCCGAGCGAGCTCGTGGGCGCCGCCGTCTACCTGGCGTCGGACGCCTCGAGCTTCGTGACCGGCTCGCTGCTGATCGTGGACGGCGGCTGGACGGCCGTGGACGGCCGGTTCACCCCGCCGCTGTGAGGCAGGCCGACCTCCCGCCGGCCGTCGCTGAGCTGGCGCGCCGCGCCGCCGAGGCCGTCGACCCTGCCAGGGTCGTGGAGCTGGCGCAGGGCTTGGTGCGCGTCCGCAGCGTCTACGACGAGGCTCGCGGCACCACCGAGGAGCCGGCGGCGCTCTACGTCGCGGAGCAGCTGAAGGCGGCGGGGTTCTCCCCCGTGGTCGAGGAGGCGGCGCCGGGACGGCCCAACGTCGTCTGCGACTTCGCCGGCAGCGCCTTCGACCCGCAGAGGCACCGGACGCTGATGCTCGAGGGCCACACCGACGTGGTCACCGAGGGCGACCCGCCCGCGTGGAAGGTGCCGCCCTTCGAGGGGCGCATCGACCCGGGCCCCGGCGGCGACCTGGCGACGGGCGTGCTGCACGGGCGCGGTAGCGCCGACATGAAGGCCGGCGTGGCCGCGGCCATCGCCGCGGCCGAGGCGGTGCGCCGCGTGGCCCCCGACCTGCCCGGGCGCCTGCGGCTCGGGATCGTGGCCGACGAGGAGGGGATGATGCTCGGCATCAAGTCGTTCATCAGGAACGGCTGGGCCGACGACGTCCACGGCGCCATCGTCTGCGAGCCCGAGGAGAACGAGATCTGCCTGTTCCAGAAGGGCGCGATGCGCCTGCACGTGCGCGCCTACGGCGTCATGAGCCACGGCGCCATGCCCTACGCCGGCGTCAACCCCATACGCGGGCTGGCCGACATGGTCGTGGCGCTGCGCGACCTGGAGCGGCGCGAGCAGGAGCGCGTGGGCGAGCACCAGTACCTGGGGCTGCCGTGGATCACCCCCACCATCGTCACGGCGCCGGCCAAGGGCGAGGCCCAGCTGAACGTCATGCCAGACGAGGCGTACATGGCGCTCGACGTGCGCACCGTGCCCGGCCAGGACCACGACGAGCTGGAGAGGCAGATAGGCGCCCTGGCGCGCGACATCGAGTCGCGCACGCCGCGCCTGCGCTTCGAGGTGGAGTGCTTCGAGTCGCGCCCCTGGACCGCCACCGAGCCGTCCGACCCCCTGGTGGCCGCCATCGAGGCCGTCTACGAGCCGGTGCTCGGCACGGCGCCGCGCTACGGGGGCGTGCCCGGCGCCACCGACGGCACGTTCCTTTGGGCGTGGAAGGGCATACCGGTGGTCACCATCGGCCCCGGAGACAGGACCATCCCGCACCAGGTCGACGAGTTCGTCAGGCTAGCCGACACCGTCGCGGCCGCGCGCCTTTACGCCGCCGCCGCCATCGCCTACCTTGCCAGCTGAACGCCGCACCGCGCGGCGCTGTGGCTGAAGCCGATCGGAGGAGAGGATGAGGATGAGACTCAAGGTACATAAGCTCGCGCTCGCGGCGGTCGTGCTGGCGGCAGGTTTCGCCATGGCCCAGGACCCGGCGCCGGTGCGCGGCGGCCATCTGATCGTGGCCATCACCGCCGAGCCTCCGGGCTGGGACCCTTCCGCATCGACGTCGCAGGAGATCCCGCGCGTCGTCTACGACAACGTGCTGCAGGGCCTGGTGCGCTTCGACCGCACCGGCGCCATCGTCCCGGCGCTGGCCACCTCGTGGGAGACGTCCGACGACGGCCTCACCTGGACGTTCCACCTGCGTGAGGGCGTGAGGTTCCACGACGGCTCCGACTTCGACGCCGCCGACGTGGTCGAGAAGTTCGAGCGCGCAACGGACCCGGACTCGGGCCACACCAACGCCCAGTACTACGAGGCCATCGAGAGCGTCGAGGCCGTCGACGACCACACCGTGGTCTTCCACCTCTCCCGCCCGAACTCGAGCCTCCTCTACAACCTCGCCAGGCCCGACTCCGTCATCAACCCCTCGGGCACGGCCGAGACGCAGCGCACGCAGCCCATCGGCACCGGCGCGTTCCGCTTCGCCGAGTACGTCCCCGGCAGCCACGTGCGCCTCGAGCGCTTCGAGGACTACTGGGAGGAAGGCCTCCCCTACCTCGACTCCGCCGAGTTCCGCATCATGTCGGACGCCAACGCCCGCTTCGCGGCGCTGCAGGCCGGCGACATCGACCTCATCGGCGTGGCGCTCCTGCCCGAGCAGTTCCAGCAGGTCGTCGCCAACCCCGACCTGAAGGCCACGCAGGGCTCGGGCACGGCCGAGATCACGATGGCCCTCAACAACGCCCGCGAGCCCCTCAACGACGTGCGCGTGCGCCAGGCCATCACCCACGCCATCGACAAGAACGCCATCGTCCAGGGCGCGCTGTTCGGGCTCGGCACGGTGATCGGCACGCACATGAGCCCGGCCGAGAACTACTACGTAGACCTCACCGACACCTACCCGTACGACCCCGAGCGCGCCAGGCAGCTCCTCGCCGAGGCCGGCTACCCCGACGGCTTCACGGTGAGGTTCGAGCTCCCCGAGCCGTACGCCATCGAGCGCCGAACGGGCGAGGTCATCGCCCAGCAGCTCGCGCAGGTGGGCATCCAGGTGGAGCTGTCGGTGGTGGAGTGGGCCACCTGGATCGAGCGGATCTTCTTGGGTGGCGACTACGACATGACCATCATCGGCCACTCTGAGCCGCGCGACATCAACGTCTACGCGAACCCGAGCTACTACTACCACTACGACAACCCGCGCATCGGCGAGCTCCTGGCCGAGGCCGAGGCGGCCACGACGCAGGAGGAGGCGACCGCCAAGTACCAGGAGATCGCCCGCACCATCGCCGAGGACGCGGTGAACGTGTGGGTCCTCTCGGCGCCGTACCTCGTAGCCGCCAAGCAGGACGTCTACGGCTTCTGGACCGACCAGCCCACGCCGGCCATCGACCTCGTCCAGGTCTACCGGGCGAGGTGAGCCCTCCGGGGGCGGCCCAAGAGGCCGCCCCCGCCTATCTGACCGCCTAGGTATCTCTCGATGCTCGCCTTCCTCGTGCGCCGCTTCCTCACCGCTCTGCTCAGCGTCCTGCTGGCGAGCGTCGTCGTCTTCAGCGCGCTGCTGGCCGTGCCTGGCGACCCGGCCGCGGTGATCCTCGGCATGAACGCCTCGCCGGCCGCGCGCGAGGCCCTCACCCGTCAGCTCGGCCTCGACAAGCCGCCCGTAGAGCGCTACGTGTCGTGGCTGGGCGGCGTCGTGCGAGGCGACCTCGGCGAGTCCCTGAACTACGACAGGCCGGTGGCGGGCCTCATAGGCGAGCGCCTGCGGGTCAGCGTGCCCCTGGCGGTGGGCGCCGCCCTCGTCGCCTGCCTGCTGGCCATGCCACTCGGCGTCGTCGCCGCCCTGAGGCGCGGCACCCTGTGGGACCCGCTGGTGACGTCCCTCTCGCAGGTGGGCGCCGCCATCCCCAGCTTCTGGCTGGGACTCCTGTTCATCCTCTACTTCGCCGTCGAGAGGCGCTGGCTGCCGGCCAGCGGCTTCGTGCCCTTCGGCGAGGACCCGGTGAGGTGGCTGCGCAGCCTGGTCCTCCCCGTGCTGGCGCTGGGCCTCGGCCAGGCCGCGGTGATGACCCGTATGACGCGCGCCGCCATGCTCGAGGTGCTGAGCCAGGACTTCGTGCGCACGGCCAAGGCCAAGGGCGTGTCGCAGCGGGGCGTGGTGCTGAAACACGCGCTGCGGAACGCCATGGTCACGATCATCACGATCCTGGGCATCTCGCTGTCCAACGTGTTCATCGGCTCGATAGTCATCGAGCAGGTCTTCTCCCTGCCCGGCCTCGGCCGCCTCGCCCTCACCGCCATAGGCACGCGCGACTTCCCGCTGCTGCAGGGCGAGGTGCTCCTCTACGCCGCCACCATAGTGGGCCTGGGCTTCCTCGTCGACGTCTCCTACGGGCTCCTCGACCCGCGCATCCGCTATGAGTGACGCCGCGCGCCGCCTCCCCCCGCGTGGCCGCTACAACCTCTGGCTGGGCGGGTTCCTCATCGGCACCATCGTGGTCGGGGCGCTCGTGGGCCTCTTCTGGTCGCCGCACCAGCCCAACGCCATGGACTTCAGCGTGCAGCTGAAGGGCCCGTCGGCCTCGCACTGGCTCGGCACCGACCACTTCGGGAGGGACCTCTTCTCGCGCCTGCTCTACGGCGCGCGCTCCACGCTGTACGTGGGCTTCATCTCCGTCGGCATCGCCCTGGTCGTCGGCACGCTGCTGGGAGCTGTGGCCGGCTTCGTCGGCAAGGCCGTGGACGAGGTCGTCATGCGGCTCGTGGACGTCCTCTACGCCTTCCCGGCCATCCTCATGGCCCTGCTGCTGGCGGCCGTCTACAAGCCGGGCACGCTCACCGCCATGGCCGCCATCGGCATCGCCACGGTGCCGATCTTCGCGCGCGTCGCCCGCGCCGGCGTGCTGGCCATCAAGGAGAGCGAGTACGTGGAGGCGGGCCGCGCCCTGGGCATGGGCGAGTGGCGCGTGCTGTGGCGGCACGTGCTCCCCGGAGCCCTCGGCCCGCTCGTCGTGCAGGCCAGCCTCAGCCTGGCCGTGGCGGTGCTCGCCGAGGCGGCGCTGTCGTTCCTCGGCCTCGGCACCCCGCCCGACGTGCCCTCGTGGGGCAACATGCTGCGCGAGGCGCAGGGCTTCATGGCCATGAGCCCATACCCGGCCCTCGTGCCGGGCATCGCCATCGTCTGGACGGTCCTCGGCTGGAGCCTCCTGGGCGACGGCCTGCGCGACCTGCTGGACCCAAGAGCTGGCTGAAGAGCCACCGGCGCGTAACGCGCGCGTGACGCCCCCATGGGCACCATCTCCTCGGAACGGGCGGGACACCGCCTTCGGAGGAGGAGCCATGGGGGGATGCCGCACGCTGCTCGCATACCTGGCGCTCGTAGCCCCCTTGATCGCCGCCTGCGGGAGCGGCACGCCACCGCCTGGCCCGCCAGCGGCAGGGCTCGTCGCGAGGCCGCTGCCGGACGACAGGTTCGACGGGAAGGTCTTTTGGGAGTTCGACGCGTCCGACTTGCTCGAAGGCCTGGAGGTCGAGTCGTACCTCTGGCGGTTCGGAGGCCTGGAGGTCGCCGCCCACACCGGCTCGCCGTTCCGCGGTTACGGCCGTGCAGGCACCTACGACGAGGGCCTCCGCGCCACGCTGAGGGACGGCAGCGCGGTAGAGGCCACGGCCTCCTTCACCATCGACGACCTGCCGTACGACTTCTGGGGCGCGCCCCCCGAGGCGGTGACGGTGACCGCCGAGGGCGAGCCGCTCGCCATGGGCTTGGGGTCGACGTGGGACGTGAGCGCCGACGGGCGCTTCATCGTCTTCGACACGGATGCCCCGGCCCTGCCCGAACAGGACGCCAACGGGGCGTTCGACGTGTACGTCAAGGACATGGAGACGGGCGAGCTGCGCCTCATGAGCGCCGCGGAGGACGGCTCAGCCGTCGGCGGCGAGGGCCCCGTCGTGATCAGCGGCGACGGCCGCTACGTCACGTTCTACTCGTGGGCCACCAACCTTGGGGTCGACACGGGCGACGACCCCTGGGCCTGGCACTACTACAGGGCCGAGAACCCGTTGTGGGAGCCGCTGGACTGACCCGCGGCAGGCTAGCCTGTGCGGCGTGACCGCCGGGCCGGAGAAGCTCACGCCCAAGGCGCTCGAGCGGCGCGTGAAGAGGTGGCTCTTGTCCGCGCCGTTCGAGTGCTTCGTGCAGGTGGCGCCGGGCCTGGAGCCGCTGCTCCTGGACGAGCTCGCTGCCGCCGGGCTCCTCTCCGACCCGGCCGCGGCGCGCGTGGAGACGGGCGGCGTGGCGCTGCCCCTCGACCTGGACGGCATCATGACCGCGAACCTCGCCCTGCGCACGGCCTCGCGCGTGCTACTCAGGCTGGGCGAGTTCCCCGCCGCCTCGGCGGAGATGCTCCACGACCGGGCCCGCAAGGTGCCGTGGGAGCTGCACCTCGGCTTCGCGAGCTCGTACGCCCTGCGCCTCTCCTCGCGCCGCTCCAAGCTGCAGGCGGGGGACGAGATGGCCAGGGCCGTCACCGGCGCCATCGCCAGGCGCATGGGCACGCTGGGCCTCCACCCGAGGCCGAGCCCCGAGGCGGAGCTAGAGGTGTTCGTGAGGCTCGAGCGCGACCGCTGCACCCTGAGCCTCAACACCTCGGGAGAGCACCTGCACAGGCGCGGCCTGCGGACCTTCGTCGGCGAGGCGCCGGCGCGGGAGACGCTCGCGGCGGCCGTGGCACTCCTGGGGCTCGCCGAGCAGCCGGCTCCCGACGTCGTGGTCGACCCGTTCTGCGGCTCCGGGGCGGTGCTCATCGAGGTGGCGGACGCGCTGGCCCCCCTGCCGCCCGGGCGCGCCCGCCACTTCGCCTTCGAGCGCGCCGGCTGGTTCAGGGCCGGCCGCTGGCGCGAGGTGCGCCGGCGCCACGGGCTGCTGACGCGACGGGGCGATGCGGCGGAGGGCGACGGCGAGGACCGCGTTGAACAGGCGGGCGGCGCCGCCGTCGAGGACCAGCGCGCCCCCGCCAGGGCCGCGCACCTCCTCGGCATCGACGCCGACGAGCGCGTCCTGGAGGCGGCACGCGCCAACCTGGCCGCGGCGGGGCACGCCGCCGTGAAGCTCCACGCCGCGGACAGCCTGGAGTTCGACCTGGCCTCCCTAGGCGCCAGGCAGGGCTTGCTGGTGAGCAACCTGCCGTACGGCGTGCGCCTCGGCGACGCCAAGAAGGCGACGGCCCTCACGAGGCGGTTCCTGAGCCGGCTCGGCCAGGGCTCGACGCGCTGGCGCTTCGCGCTCCTCACCAACGACGCCGGGCGCGTCGCCGAGCACCCCGACGTGAGGGACGCGCGCGTCACGGCCACCGTGAGCGGGGGCCTGAAGGTGTACGTCGTCACCGGGAGCGTCGGCGGCTGAGGGGCACGTCTCCCACGCGCAGCCAGCGGCGGCGCCGGGCCGCCGGGCGCAACCGCGGCACCTCCCTCGGCCGGGCGCGGCGTTAGTCTCTGCGCGGGGATGAGCCGCATCTACATCGTCGAGGACGAGCCCAAGCTGGCGGCCGCGCTCAGCGAGCACCTCAGGCGCTACGGGCACGAGCCGGTGACCGCGCAGCGGTTCGACGACCTCAAGGCCGAGTTCCTCGAGGTCTCCCCCGACCTCGTGCTGCTGGACGTGAACCTCCCCTGGTACGACGGCTTCTACTGGTGCCGGCAGTTCCGCACCGTATCCAAGGCGCCGATCGTGTTCATCACGGCCCGCGGCGGCGACATGGACCAGGTGATGGCCATCGAGAACGGCGGGGACGACTACATCGTCAAGCCGTTCAGCCTCGAGCTGGTCACCGCCAAGGTGCGGGCCGCCCTGCGCCGCGCCTACGGCGAGTACAGCTCCTCTGCCGCGTTCGACCCGACCGTGGAGCATGCCGGCCTGACCTACGACCCGCACAGGCTCGAGGCCTCCTACGCCGGCCGTAAGGCCGCGCTGTCGCGCAACGAGGGGCTCCTCCTGGAGGCGCTCCTGCGGGCGCGGGGCGCGGTGGTCAGGCGCGCCACGCTGCTCGAGGCGCTGTGGGACGACGAGGAGTTCGTCGACGACAACACCCTCACCGTGAACGTGAACCGGCTCAGGCGCAAGCTGGCGCCTCTGGGCCTGGAGGTGTCCGTGCGCACGGTGCGCGGCGAGGGCTACGCGCTCGACCTGCCGGCGGAGGGGGGCCCGTGAGAGCGCGCGACGTGCTCCTCGACCAGTTGCCGCTGGTGGTGGCGTACACGCTGGCCGTGGCGTTCCTGCTCCTCGTCGTCCACCTGGGCGTCGCCCCGCTCAGCTGGGGCCAGGCGGGCTACGTGCTGCTCCTGGCGCTGGTGACGCTGGCCGTGGTCCTAGCCATGGACGTGCTCCGCAAGGCCGTGTTCCGCCGGGAGGTGGCGCGGCGCCTGGCCGAGGGCCTCGCGGCCGTGACGGCCCCTCTGCCCCAGCCGGCCTCGCGGGAGCAGCGCGCGTTCGCGCGCCTGCTCGAGGCGGCGCAGGGCGCGGCCGCCGCCGAGCTGGCCGACCTGAGGCGCCAGTCGGAGGACCACAGGACCTTCGTGGACATGTGGGTCCACCAGATGAAGACGCCCGTGAGCGTCATTCAGCTCGCAGCCTCGAGGCGCGACGAGGGCGCCTGGGACGACGTGGCCGGCGAGTCGGAGCGTCTGGCGCAGGGCCTCGAGCTGATGCTCGCCACGGCGCGCCTGGGCAGGTTCGAGCTCGACAACCGGCCGGCCGAGACGGAGCTGGTGGGCCTGGCGCGCGCGACCTTGAACGAGCTCCGAGGCGCCTTCATCCGCGCGGAGGTCTACCCGCGCGTGGAGGCGCAGGGCGAGGTGCGCGCGGTGACCGACCCCAAGTGGCTGCGCGTGGTGCTGCGCCAGCTGCTCACCAACGCGGTCAGGTACGGGCCGCCGGGCTCCACCGTCACCGTCGACGTGGCCGCCCGACCAGGCGGCGCGACGCTCTCCGTGACAGACGCGGGGCCGGGCATACCGGAGGAGGACCTGCCGCGCGTCTTCGAGCGCTTCTTCACCGGCGCCAACGGACGGGCCTACGGCGCCTCCACGGGCATGGGCCTCTACGTGGCCGCCGAGGTGTGCCGCCGCCTGGGGCACGAGCTGACGATCGCCTCGAAGCGGGGCGAGGGCACTACGGCCACGGTGCGGCTCAGGTCGGCGGGCGTGCACCTCCTGAACGACGAGCCTGGGTGACGAGGTCGTAAGGTTCGGCTGCGGGGCGAAAGCTTCCGCGATGGCTCGCCTCCCCCCTGACCTGGGACCATCCCAGGCATGAGGACGCCAACGACTACGAACATGACAGGAAGCGACGACAAGCCGATCGTGACGCCGCGGGTGAGCACGGCGCAGGACGCGCCTGCCGTGCTGGAGGCCAGGGGCCTGACGAAGGTCTACGGCGGCGCGAAGGGCGGGGTCAGCCACACGGCCCTGCAGGACTTCGACCTGCGCGTGGAGCGGGGCGAGTTCCTCGGGATCATGGGGCCGTCGGGCAGCGGCAAGACCACGCTGCTCAACATGCTCTCCACCATCGACAAGCCGACCTCAGGCTCCGTGCGCATAGGCGGCCAGGACCCAGCGGGCATGAACGCCGAGCAGCTGGCGCTCTTCCGCCGCCGCAGGCTGGGCTTCGTCTTCCAGGACTTCAACCTGCTCGACACACTGACGCTGCGCGAGAACGTGCTGCTGCCGCTGGTTCTCGACAAGGTGCCGGTGCAGGAGATGAACGCCAGGCTGGGCCGCGTGGCCGCGGTTCTGGGCATCGCGGGCGTGCTCGAACGCATGCCGTACGAGGTCTCTGGCGGCCAGCAGCAGCGCGCCGCCATCGCCAGGGCCATCGTCCACGACCCCGACGTCGTGCTGGCCGACGAGCTGACGGGCAACCTGGACTCCAAGGCCGCCAACGACGTCATGCAGGCGCTGCGGCAGCTGAACGAGGAGCAGGGCGTGACCGTGGTGATGGTCACCCACGACCCGTTCGCGGCCAGCTTCTGCCGGCGCGTGGTCTTCATCCGCGACGGCCGCCCCTTCACCGAGCTGCGGCGCGGCGGCAACCGCCAGGCCTTCTTCCAGCAGCTCCTCGACACGCTCAGCGCCATGGGAGGGTTCGCGTCGTGACCTTCGCGCAGCTCGCCCTCAGCAACCTCAAGGGGAGCTGGCTGCGGTACGCCGCGTTCCTGCTCTCCAGCACGTTCTCGGTGGCGCTCTTCTTCGTCTACGCGCAGTTCCTGTACCACCCCGACCTGGAGGCCGGCTACCTCTACGGGGGCCAGGCCACCCGCACTGTGCTCACCGTCTGCCTGGTCCTGATCGCCGTCTTCGCGTTCTTCTTCGTCCTCTACTCCAGCGGCGCGTTCATGCGTGCCCGCAACAAGGAGTTCGGGCTGCTCACCCTGATGGGCACGACGCGCGGCCAGCTGAGGCGCCTCATCTGGCTGGAGAACACCTTCCTCTCCCTGGCGGCGATCGCCGCCGGCGTGGGGCTTGGGCTCCTCTTCTCGCGGCTGTTCCTCATGGCCATCGCGCGCGTGCTGCTCATCGACGAGCCGCTCTCCTTCGTGGTGGTGCCACGGGCGCTGCTGATGACGGCCCTCGGCTTCTTCCTCCTCTTCCAGCTGGTGACGCTGGCAGGCGCCGGCGCCGTGGGCCGCCGCACGGTGCTGGAGATGCTCAAGGAGGCGAGCAAGCCGCGCGTGAAGCCGCGCCCGAAGGTGGGCCTGGCCGTCCTCGGGTTCCTCATGGTGGCCGGCGGCTACGGTGTCGCGGCCACGGCGCAGGGGGAGGCGGTGGTGATGGCCTTCGTGCCCGTCGTCGTGGTCGTGGTGCTGGGCACCTACCTGCTCTTCACGCAGGGCAGCGTGTTCGTCATGCGCCGGCTGACGCGTGGCGCCTCCTACCTGCGCGGCACGCGGATGCTCGTGGTGTCGCAGCTCGTCTTCCGGCTCTCCGACAACGCCCGCCTGCTCTCGAACATCGCCACGCTCTCGGCCGTGGTGCTGGCAGCCGCCGGCACGTTCTACGTCACGTCGCGGCAGTTCTACGCCACGATCGACGGCCAGTTCCCGCACGCGCTCACGTTCGTGGAGACGAGCGGCGACGGGCCCCAGCTAACGCGGTCGGACGTCGACGCGATCCTCGCGAGCCACGGCGTGACGGCCACCGTGGCCGCCGACCTGCCGATGGTCGAGGGGCGCCTGACCTCCGACGACGGCCAAGGCTGGCTCGTGCTGGTCTCGGAGCCCGTCTACCTGGCGTGGGTCAACGCCCTGGAGGGGCCCGGCGGCCTCGACGGCGCGGCGTGGCTGACGCCCCTCGACGTGACGGCGACCGACGGCAACGACCGGCCCCCGGCGTTCCGCCTGTCGCACGAGCCCGAGCCGGGGGCCGTGGCCGCGCGGCACGTGACACCGCCCACCGCCGTGCCGCCCTACGTCTCCGGCGCCTGGTACGCCGTCGACGCGGGCTTCTGGGAGGCCCAGGCCCGGCGCCTCGGCACCATGACCTTCGCCGTCTACGACTGGCCCGGCTCCGACAGGAGCACGGCGGTCGGCACGGCGGTGTCCATGGCCATCCCCTCCGACTACTCGGTGCTCGTCACGAACAAGCACGCGATGTTCGTGACCGTCAGGCAGATGCTCGGGCTCTCGATGTTCGCTGGGCTCTTCGTCTCGGTGCTCTTCTTCATCGGCGCCGGCAGCCTGGTGTACTTCAAGCTCTTCACCGAGCTGCCGGACGACAGGCGCCTCTTCACGCGGCTGAAGCGCGTGGGGATCACCCGCCGCGAGGCGAACGCCGTGGTGAGCCGGCAAGTGGCCCTCGTGTTCCTCCTGCCCTTCGCCGTCGGCGGCGTCCATGCGCTCTTCGCCCTCAACGCGCTGGGCGGGCTCATGGGCACGGCGGGCCCGGCGAGGGCGGCCGTGATCGGCTACGCCCTCACGGTGGTCGGCCTGTTCGGCGCCGTGCAGCTGGTGTTCTTCCTGCTCACGCGCTGGACGTACCTGCGGGCGCTGCTCCCTCGTTACTGAACCGGACCGCGTCCGCGCTCCTGGCGAGCGCGCGCAGGTCGGCGCCGCTCGGCCCCTGGTAGACCGCGAGCCCGAACTCGGGCAGGATCGCCAGCAGGTGGTCGAAGACGTCGGCCTGCACGCGCTCGTAGACCGGCCAGCGCACGTCGGCCACGAACACGTACACCTCCAGCGGCAGCCCCTCTGGCGTGGGAGCGAGGTGCCTCACCAGGAAAGTCATGTCCTGCGCGATGTCGGGCCGGGAGCGCAGGTAGCGCTCGACGTAGGCGCGGAAGGTGCCCAGGTTCGTGAGGCGCCGCATGTTCACCGGGTCCTCTCTCGCCTCGGGGTGCTCCTCCGCCCAGGCCGCGAGCTCGCGGCGCTTCTCCTCGAGGTACGGCCTCAGCACGGCGAAGCGCGAGAGGCGCTCGACGTCGTCGTCGCTCAGGAAGCGCACCGTGGCCATGTCTATGAGCAGGCTGCGCTTGATGCGGCGGCCGCCCGACGTCTGCATGCCGCGCCAGTTCTTGAAGGAGTGGCCGAGGAACTGGTGGGTGGGGATGACCGTGAACGTCTTGTCCCAGTTCTGCACGGTGACCGTGTTGAGGGCGATGTCCACCACGTCGCCGTCGGCGTTGAACTGCGGCATCTCGATCCAGTCGCCGACGCGGATGAGGTCGTTGTTCGTGATCGTCATGCCGGCGACGAGCGAGAGCAGCGTGTCGCGGAAGACGAGGAGCAGCACCGCCGACGCCGCCCCCAGGCCGGAGAGGATGACCAGCGGGTCCCTGTCGATGAGCGCGGCGAGGACGATGATGACGGCCAGCCCGTAGGTGATGAGCACGATCACCTGCAGGTAGCCCTTGATGGGCCGCTGGGCCGCGTTCGGCCCCTGCGCGTAGACGTCGCCGAAGGCGTTGACCAGCGCCACCAGCGCCCGCGCCACGACCACGACCATCGCGGCCGCGAGGAGCTTCTGCATCCACTCGGCCGCCCCGGCCGGCAGCAAGGGCAGGTACGGCAGCCCGGCGCGGACGACCAGCACCGGCACGGCGTAGGAGAGGCGCCAGAAGAAGCGGCGGCTCCTGAGGGCGTCGTCCCAAACGTGCCTGGTGCGGTCGGTGAGCGGGTTGACGAGGCGGACGAGGACCTCGCGCGTCAGGCGGAAGCCGGCGTAGGCGAGGAGCGCCAAGGCGGTGCCGAGCACGAGCGTGGCCAGCAGCGGTTGGTCCTGCGCCCAGGCGGCGAAGCCCGCGCCGAGGAAGGCGGGCGTCTCGCCGGCGATGACGGGTGCGGGCGTCATGGGCCGAAGTTACCAGCCGGCGCCCGTCACGGGCGCGACGGACCATGGAGCGCGCGAGGGCGAGGCCGTGGACGGGCCTCTCCCGGCTCGCCCACGGCCCGCGCCGTCACCTGGGTCCCTGCGCCTCTCAGCCGAGCCCGGCCAGCAGAGCCTCCAGCCTCGTCACGAGCGCCTCGGCCTCCTCGAGCCGCCGGCGCTCCTCCGCCACCACGTCCTCGGGCGCGCCCCTCACGAAGCCGTCGTTGGACAGCTTCTTGCGCGACCTCTCGGCCTCGGTGCGCGCCTTCTCCAGGCGCGCGCGCTGCCTGGCCACGTAGGCCTCCACGTCCACCTGGCCCGCGAGCGGCAGCCGCAGCTCGGCGTCGGGGAGCACTCCCACCAGGGACGAGCCGTCTGGCGTGCCCTCGCGCAAGGTGGCCCTGGCCAGCGGCTCCACCAACGAGCGCCGCTCGAGCAGAGCGGCCGCGCCGGGGCCCGCCACCCACACCTCCGCCGTCTGCGACGGGGGCAGCTCGGCCTCCGCGCGCAGCGCCCGCGCCGCCGTGACGGCGGCCTGCAGGCGCTCGAACTCGGCCTCCGCGGCCCTGTCCACGAGCGACTCGTCCACCTCGGGCCAAGGGGCCCAGGCGAGCTGCTCGTCGTGCCCCAGGGAGGCGTAGAGCTCCGACGTCACGAACGGCATGAGCGGGTGCAGGAGCTTGAGGAGCACGTCCAGCGCGTGCCTGACCGTGCGCAGGGTGTGGCCGTCGCCGTCCCTGAGGGGCGCCTTGGCCGACTCGAGGTACCAGTCGCAGAACTCCGACCAGACGAAGTCGTAGGCCAGGCGGTTGGCCGCGCCCAGGTCGAGCTCGTCGAGCGCCCCGGTGACCCCGCGGACCGCGCGCTGGAGGCGCGACAGCAGCCACCTGTCGGCGAGGTTGGGGCTCGAGCCCAGCGGGCCGGCGTCGGCCTCGCCTTCCTGCAAGGACACGAGGCGGGCCGCGTTCCAGAGCTTCGTGGCGAAGTTGCGGCCCATCTCCACCTGGCGCTCGTCCCAGCGGATGTCCTGGCCGCCCGTCGAGGCGCGGCTGAGGGCGAAGCGCAGCGCGTCGGCGCCGTACTTGGCGATGACGTCGAGCGGGTCGACGCCGTTGTTCTTCGACTTGGACATCTTCTGGCCCTTGGCGTCGAGCACCAGGCCGTGCAGCAGCACGGTGTCGAAGGGCCTGCTGGCGGTGAACTCCTCGGCGGCGATCTGCATGCGCGCCACCCAGAACGAGAGGATGTCGTAGCCGGTGACGAGGACGCTCGTCGGGTAGAACTTCTTGAAGTAGGGGTCCTCGGTGTCCGGCCAGCCCAGCGTGGAGAACGGCCAGAGGTTCGAGCTGAACCAGGTGTCGAAGACGTCGGGGTCCTGCGTCAGCTGCAGACCGGCGTAGCGCGGGTCGTCCGTGGGGTCGAGGAGCGGGTCCTCGAGGGGCGGCACGTAGATGTTCCCTTCGGCGTCGTACCAGGCGGGTATGCGGTGGCCCCACCAGAGCTGGCGGGAGATGCACCAGTGCCTGAGGTTCTTGAGCCAGTCGGAGGCCACCTTCGTGTAGCGCTCCGGCACGAACCGGGTCTCGCCCGCCTCCACGCGCCTGAGGGCCAGCGCCGCCGCCTCGTCGGTGTCGTAGAACCACTGCAGCGACAGCAGCGGCTCCACGGGCACGCCGGTGCGCTGGGAGAGGCCGAGAGGCACGGTGTGCGGCTTGCGACCCACCAGGGCGCCGGCGCGCTCGAGGGCCTCGACCACCTTGGCGCGGGCCTCGAACCTGTCGAGCCCGCGGAACTCCTCAGGCACGAGGTCCGAGGTGAGCTTGGCGTCCTTGTCTATGACGCTGGGCATGGGCAGCCCGTGCCGCTCGCCCACCTCGAAGTCGGCGGGGTCGTGCGCCGGGGTGATCTTCAGCGCGCCCGTGCCGAAGTCGCGCTCGACCGCCTCGTCGGCGATCACCGGCACCCACCTGTCGGTGAGCGGGATGCGCACGCGCTTGCCCACCAGGCCCGCGTAGCGGTCGTCCTCGGGGTGCACGGCCACGGCCACGTCGGCGAATATCGTCTCCGGCCGCACCGTCGCGATGCGCAGGGAGCCGCCGCCCTCGAGCTCGTAGGCCAGCTCGAACATCTCGGCCGGGCGCTCCTCGCGGTCGACCTCGAGGTCAGATAGAACGGTCTGGCTAACAGGGTCCCAGTTGACGATGCGCTCGCGCCTGTAGACCTTGCCCTGGTGGAAGAGCGTGACGAACTGCCGCCGCACGGCCGCCGACAGCCCCTCGTCCATCGTGAAGCGCTTGCGGTCCCAGGAGGCGCTCACGCCGAGGCGCTGGAGCTGCTTCTCGATGAACGGCCCGTACTCGTCCACCCACGTCCACACGCGCTCCAGGAAGGTCTCGCGGCCGAGGTCGTACCGGGTGAGGCCCTCCTTCTTGAGGGCCCGCTCCACCTGCACCTGCGTGGCGATGCCGGCGTGGTCGGTGCCGGGCTGGAACAGCGTCTCGAAGCCGCGCATGCGCTTGTAGCGGACGAGCGTGTCGATGATCGTGTTGTCGAACGCGTGCCCCAGGTGCAGCGCGCCCGTGACGTTCGGCGGCGGTATGACGATGCAGAAGGGCGGCTTGTCGCTGCTGGGGTCGGCCTTGAAGGGCTCGCGCGCCCACCTCTCCGCCCAGCGCGCCTCCACCTCGGCCGGGTCGTAGCGCGGAGCTAGGGCCGGGGCCCCGTCCCTGTTACTCGTTGCCGTGTCCATGGCACCTCCCCGGACGGGAGCCGCCCCGCCTAGACAGCGAACGGCCCCGTCGCTCGGTTCTGAGCGGACGAGGCTTGTCCCCGCGGTACCACCGCTCTTCCCCGCCCCACGCCGGGGCGAGGCACTCTTCAGGGCCGCTGTGCCGGGCGGCCGACCCGGGGGCTCTACTCACCCGCCGCAGGCGGGCTTTCTACCCTGGCCGCGCTACGCGGCCGGCGGGCGACCTTCACCGCTGGCGCACCTGCCGGGGCTCTCAGCCATCGACCCCGGCTCTCTGGAGGGCGCAGGAAGCGGCTACTCCTCCCGCTGGCCGGGATTATAACACCGCCACGCCGCGTTCCCCGCTGCCTGGCTCAGGCCATCGGCAGGCTGGTGAGCGACTCCTCGGAGACGCGCCTCAGGAGCTTCCGCGCTGCGCGCCTCAGCTCGACCGCCGCCGGGTCGCTCGGGTCGGAGACGACGAGAGGCGCGCCCGCGTCGCCGCTCTCCCGCAACGGCTTGGCGATGGGCACGTGGGCGAGCACGTCGAGGCCCACCTCGGCGCCCCAGCGGTCGGCGCCGCCCTCGCCGAAGAGGTAGTCGCGGCCGCCGTCCGGCAACGGGTAGTAGCTCATGTTCTCGACGATCCCCAGGAGCGGGACGTGCGTCTTGCGGGCCATCGTGTAGGCGCGCTTCACGTCGGCGAGCGCGACCTCCTGCGGCGTCGTCACCAGCACCATGCCCGTGAGGGTCACGAGCTGGGCGAGCGAGAGCTGCACGTCGCCGGTGCCAGGGGGCAGGTCGACGAGGAGGACGTCGAGGTCCCCCCACACGGTCTGCTTGAGGAGCTGCGTCAGGGTGCCGTGGAGGATGGGGCCGCGCCATGTGAGCGCCTGTCCCTCCTCCACCAGGTTGGCTATGGAGATCACCTTCACGCCGTGGTTCTTCAGGGGCACGATGTTCTTCTGCTCGTCAGCCATCAAGCGCCGGCCCTCGACGCCGAACATCTTCCCCTGGGACGGCCCGTAGATGTCGGCGTCCAGGAGGCCGACCGAGAGGCCGTCGCGCGCCAGCGCAGCGGCCAGGTTCGCGGCTACCGTCGACTTGCCCACGCCGCCCTTGCCCGACCCCACCGCCACCACGCTGCGCACGCCGGGAAGCGGCTCCTGGGAGGGGAACGTCGGCGAGGGCACGAAGGTGACCTCCACGGCCGCGGCCCCCGCCGCCGTCAGCGCGGCCTCGACGTCGGCCGCCAGCCCGTCGGGGGCGCGCCCGCCGGGCACGGCCAGCGCCACGCGCACCGCGCCGCCGTCCGCCTCCACGCCAGCGACCATGCCGAGGGACACGACGTCGGCGGACAGGTCGCGGTCCGCGACGCGGCCGAGAGCGGCGAGGGCGTCCTCGCGAGTGAGTGCCATATGGCCCGAGCCTACCAGCGCCGGCCGCCAGGGGCAGGCCGTCGGCGGACGGCGGCGGGGCTATACTCGGCGCGTGACCGACGCTGGACGTTTCGAGCGCGGCGAACGATACGCGAGCGCCCACGGCGTCGTCACCAGCCGGGGCGTCGACACCCTCACTGGCCTGGACGTCCTCGTCTACGAGTTCCCTGGAGCGCCAACCTTGAAGGCCGGCGACTCGGTGTCGCTGCACTCCCTCAAGGTGCTGGGCGCGCAGGTCGTCGACGAAGGCGACGGCCTCAAGGGGCTCCTGGTGGCCGCCTACCCCACGGGCGCCTCGCTGCTGGCGCCAGGCGAGAGCGCCGTCGACGACAGGTTCGTGCTCCACGCCCTCGAGGGCCTGCGCGACGCGCACGCCAAGGGCGTGGCCCACGGCGACATCACGTCTTCCCGGCTCCTCTACGGCCTCGGCGAGGTGTACATCGAAGGCTTCGGCGTGCCGTGGCGGCCAGGCGCCGACCAGCGCGCCCTGCTGCGCGCCGACGTGGTGGCCATGGCCAAGGCCCTGCTCTCCCTGGCCGGTGACGACGTGAGCGCCGAGGTGGCTGCAGCCCTACGGTCCGTCGAGTCCGCCAACCCGCCTGTCACCGCCGAGAGGCTCTACGGCATCGTCAAGCGCCTCTCGGGCGGGGCCGTCAAGGTGCCCGCCGTGGGCTTCACCGAGCTCACCCTGCCGACGACCTCCGCCCCGCGCCCCGACCCCGTCGAGGCGCCGCGTCCCGCGGTGACCGCGCCCGCTGCCACCACGGTGGCGCCCGAGAAGCAGCGGCCTGCCGCGCCCCCGCCGCCGGTGGACCCCGAGCCCATCACCCTGCAGAGCGACCCGGGCCTGGGGCAACCGCCCAAGCCCTCGCCCCGCGACAGCTCGCCCGGCTTCGTCAAGGCGCCGCCGCCGGGCACCAAGTACCGCCACGGCACCCTCGAGGACGGCCCGCCTCCCGCGCCCATCAGGCTCGAGCGCGAGGAGCGCCAGCTCGACCGCGACGAGAAGCGATACCTGAAGCCGCCGAAGCGCGCCTGGCGCGGTCCCGCGTTGCTGCTGCTCGTGTTCCTCGTCGCCGGCTTCGGCGCCTACCTGGCGTGGCGCGGCCGCGAGGCCAGGCCCGCCACCACCGCCAGCCCCTTCACGAACTACCTCGTCGACGTCGCGGTGGAGCCGTCCAACATGCCGCCCGTCGACCTGTTCGTGCTCCGCAGCCCCGCCGGCTCGCGCTACACCGCCGGCGCACGGCTGAGCACCGTGCCCAAGAGCGTGGCGTTCGACGCCGCCGGCACGTGGGTCGTCTACGCCCGGTTCCTATCGCGCGAGACCGCGCCAGTGACGCTGAGCGTGCCCGAGGACACGTCGATCACCGTCGTGTTCCCCCAGGAGGAGTGAGCCGCCCCTTGCAGAGCATCGTCGTAGTCGATTTCGGCTCGCAGTACACGCGCCTCATCGCCCGCCGCCTCCGCGAGCTGGGCGTCTACTCCGTGATCGTCGGCCCGCACGTCACGGCGCAGGAGATGCTGGCGCACGACCCGGCCGGCGTGATCCTCTCGGGCGGCCCCCGCTCCGTGAGCGAGCCGGACGCCCCGGGCATGCCGCAGGGCCTCCTGCAGCTCCGACTGCCCGTGCTGGCCGTCTGCTACGGCATGCAGCTCGTGGCGCGCGAGCGCGGCGGGCGCGTGGCCTCGGCCGGGCGCGGCGAGTACGGCAAGGCGAGCCTCAACGAGTACGGCGGCCGGCTCTTCGACGGCATCGAGGGCGAGTTCATCGCCTGGATGAGCCACGGCGACTCGGTCGTCGAGGTGCCGCAGGGCTTCCAGGTCACCGCCCTGAGCGAGAGCGGCGTCGTGGCCGCGATGGAGGACGAGTCCGCCGGCGTCTACTGCCTCCAGTTCCACCCCGAGGTGCGGCACACCCCGAAGGGCGCCGTGCTGCTCGAGCGCTTCGTCGAGCGCACCGGCGTCGCGCGCGACTGGACGCCCGAGAACATCGTCCAGCGCTCGATCGAGGAGGTCCGCGCCACGGTCGGCGACTCGCGCGTGCTCCTCGCCGTCTCCGGCGGGGTCGACTCCTCGACCCTGGCGCTGCTCCTCACCCGCGCCATCGGCGAGAGGCTGGTGCCCGTCTTCGTCGACCACGGCCTCCTGCGCCTCGGCGAGGCCGAGGAGGTCGAGCGCGCCCTCACCGGCCTGGGCGTGCCGCTGCGCGTGGTGGACGCTCGCGCCCGCTTCCTGGGCGCATTGAAGGGCGTGGACGACCCCGAGGCGAAGCGCAAGATCATCGGCCGCGAGTTCATCAGGGTCTTCGAGGCGGAGGCGCGCGCCGTCGCCGCCGAGGGCGAGGTCAGGTTCCTCGCCCAGGGCACCCTCTACCCCGACGTCATCGAGTCGTCCGCCGGGTCGCACGGCGCGGCCGTCATCAAGTCGCACCACAACGTGGGCGGCCTGCCCGACGACCTGCGGTTCGAGCTCATCGAGCCCTTCCGCACCCTTTTCAAGGACGAGGTGCGGGAGCTGGCCGAGGCGCTCGGCCTCCCGCCCCACCTGCGCGACAGGCACCCGTTCCCCGGGCCCGGCCTGGCGATCCGCGTGATCGGCGAGGTCACCGAGGAGCGCCTGAGCGTGCTGCAGCGTGTGGACGACATCTTCGTCTCGGCGCTGCGCGAGTTCGGCTTATACCAGGAGACGTGGCAGGCGCTGGCGGTGCTCACGCCCGTGCGCTCCGTAGGCGTCATGGGCGACGGCCGCACCTACGGCTACATGGTGGCGCTGCGCGCGGTGACGAGCGAGGACGGCATGACCGCCGACTGGGCGCGCCTGCCCCACGAGTTCATCGCCACGGTCTCCAGCCGCATCGTCAACACGGTGCCGGAGGTCAACCGCGTCGTCTACGACGTGACCAGCAAGCCGCCCGCCACCATCGAGTGGGAATGATTCCGCGACCGGCTGGATCAGGAACCAGACACACCTAGGCCCGCGTCACTGCGGGCTTCCTTGTTACTCGGGTCTGGCAGGGACTGTGAGCCTAGGGCAAGGACCGATGGCTCGCCCTTCCTCCATCTCCATAGCCAGGGCCTGGGGCACCCGTTCAGGGTCGCCGTCCTGGGCCTAGCGCTGGGAACAGCGATGGCAGGTCTGGTAAGGCGGTAACGCTCCGGGACGCACAAGCAAGAGCGGTTCGATGTGTCGCCGGTCTTCGTGTTCCACCTGCATTGGTGGAAAGGTGCCGCTGTCTATCACTCTTTGCTCACACCGCTAGGCCGCTCAGGTGCTTGGCCTGTGGGCCATCCGTGAGACCACTTATGGGCGCTGTACTGCTGTCGCATTTCGTTCCTACCCCGGTCGGCTCTTCAGCTTATTGCCCCGTGACGCGACAACGACCAGGCCGACGACAACGCCTCAGCCTGCCTGAGCACCGTCTGCACTGCAATGTCCTGCAGATCAGGCGGGTAGCCGTACTTTCGCAGAATGCGTTTCACGAGCACTCGCATGCGTGCGCGGGCCGATTCCCGGTGCGCCCAGTCCACCGTCACGTTCTCCCGCAGGCTCATCAGCAGCTCGTGGGCGATCACCTTGAGCTTGTCGTCACCCATCACCTGCACCGCGCTCTCGTTCTCGGCCAGGGCGTCGTAGAAGGCGATCTCTTCGTCCGACAGGCAGGTCTCCTCGCCGCGCTGGCGCGCCGCGCGGGTGTCCTTGGCCAGCTGGATCAGTTCCTGCAGCACCTCGGCCGTGGTGATGGCGTTGGTGTGGTAGCGGGCCACCGCATCTTCCAGCCGCTCGGAGAACGCCTTCGTCTGCACCACGTTGGCCTTGCTGCGCGAGCGGATGCTGTCGTTGAGCAGCTTGCGCAGGGCCTCCAGCGCCAGGTTCTTCTTCTCCATCTGCTGCACCTCGGCGAGGAACTCGTCCGAGAGGATGGAGATGTCCGGGCACCTGAGCCCGGCGGCCCTCAGGATGTCCACGATCTCGGTCGAGAGCACCGCACGGCTGACGATCTGCTGGATGGCCAGGTCGCGCTCCTGCCGGGTCGGGCCCGGTCCGGTGCCGCTCTTGACCAATGCGGCACGGATGGCCTGGAAGAAGCCGACCTCCTCGCGGATCTGGCGCGCCTCGTCCGGGGCGGAAGCCAAAGCGAAGGCCTTGGACAGGGCCAGCACTGCATCCTGAAACCGGCGATGGGCCATCTTCTTACCCTCCGGCGTGGTCTCCTTGGCCGCCAGCCGCTGCTGCATGTCGAGCACCCATTCGATGGCGCCGGCCATCATGGCCAGGCGCTGCTGGGGTGAGCCGTCCAGGCAGCTGCGGTAGTCGAAGCCGTGGAACATGCCGCGCACGACAGTCGCTTCTTCGCCCTCCAGGATCTCCTCCACCTCGGCGTCGATTTTCGGCTTCTCGTCCTCGTCCAGTTCGACGCGCGCCAGGCGGGACTCGTAGTAGATCGGCACCGTGGCGCCGTCTTCCACCGCCCGGCTGATGTCGTAGATGTCGATGTAGTTGCCGAACACCGCCGGGGTGTTGGCGTCATCCGCCTCGATGGGCGTGCCGGTGAAGACGATGAAGGAGGGGTTCGGCAGGGCATCGCGCATGTGACGCGCGATGCCGTCGATAAAGTCGCTAGAGAAGGGGGCTAACGCGCGTATTCGTAGGTCAACCTGAACACCGTATCCGTCAGCCAACGGCGGAACCCCTCGTTGTCCATGAACTGCTTGAACAGCTCGGCATCGTCTTTCAGGATGCCCGTCATGACACGGGAAAGCGCCTTGTCGTGCTCGATGCGCGCGTTCTGCTTGTCGGAGCGTTGTCGAGCGTTCTGGTAGGCCTGATCCGCCGCTACCCACTGGGGGATGTCCTCCGTGATCAGCTTGTGTACGCGGTCGGCATCGGTCCATGGGATGTTACCGAACTGGTCGTTGAACGCCTTGATGATGTTCGAGAGCCGGTCGAGTTCGGGCTCGGGCTTGTGGCCGCCGCCGCTCGTCGGCACCGGTTCCAGCTCGGCATTTTCGTCCGGAAGCTGGATCTTGATAGCCGCCTGCTTCTCAACCCGATAACTATCCATGTCGATTGCTTCGAGGATTCCCCTCGAAAGGTCTTCCTCGACGGGCGCCGGCAGCTTGGGCACGAGGAAGGTCAGGAAGATCGAGAGCCTCTCCCACTCCCCGTTCGTGTAGGGCAGGATCGACGAGAGGAAACCGTAGGTCCGCAGGAAGCCCTTCGCCTTGCCCTTGAAGTCGACTTGTCCGTCCTCGTCGAGGCGCCCGCGGTAGTTGGCTACGCAGGCGTCGAGGATCGGATCGAGCCGGTCGCGGTCTGCGCAGCCAAGGTAGAGCGCAACGAACTCGTCGATCTGTTCCGGCGCATAGATCTGATAGCCATCGAGCGCGGCCTTCAGGTCGTGCAGCTTGTTCGGGTCGGTCTCGTCGGCCAGGATCGTCGTGCGGTAGTAGTCGGCGAACGCCTTCTGAATCGTGTCCGCGTCGTTCATGAAGTCGAGCACGAA
>Ga0182741_1000431_pt1 | contig 63749 bp, 57 predicted proteins | sample eDN5th37CBELigOP_FD_128874 | JGI IMG/M metagenome (GOLD analysis project Ga0182741, IMG submission 128874) | Enriched Organic Plus compost microbial communities from Emeryville, California, USA - eDNA 5th pass 37_C BE-Lig OP (version 2) (version 2) ...
CCGAGGCGCCGGCCGACGCGCGCTTCCTGTTCCTGATCTCCGGCGGCGCCTCGGCACTGGCCGAGGCCCTGGCGCCCGGTGCGTCGCTCGAGGACCTGCAAGGGCTCAACCGCCACCTGCTCGCCAGCGGCGCCGATATCCATGCCATCAACCGCATCCGCAAGGCTGTGTCGCGGCTCAAGGGCGGCCGGCTGGCGCGCGCGCTCGGCGGCCGGGCGGCACTGGCGTTGCTGATTTCCGACGTGCGTGGCGACGATCCGGCGGTGATCGGCTCCGGGCCGCTCACGGCCAGTCGAGTCGAGGCGGTGCGGCGCGAGGAGCTGCCGCCGGAGTTCGCCCGGTTGTGGCTGGCGGAGCCGGCGCCCGGCCCCGATGATCCGGCGTTCGCCGCCATCGAACTGGAGCTGATCGCCCGCAACGACGATGCGCTCGCCGCCGCCGCCGAGCGCGCCGCCGCGCTCGGTTATGCCGTGCACCGGTACGAGCGGTTCGTCGACGGCGAGGCGGCCGAGGCGGGCGAGCGCCTGGCGCGCGAACTCGCGCACGGGCCGGCCGGCATTCATCTGTGGGGTGGCGAACCGACCGTGACGTTGCCGCCGCGGCCCGGCCGGGGTGGCCGCGCCCAGAGCCTGGCGTTGGCCGCGGCCACCGTGCTCGACGGCCGGGACGGCTTGTTCCTGCTGGCGGCCGGCAGCGACGGCAGCGATGGCCCTGGCGACGACGCCGGCGCGCTGGTCGACGGCGCGACGCTGCGGCGCTGCCGCGACGCCGGTATCGACCCGCTGCGCGCGCTGGCCGCGGCCGACGCCGGCACCGCGCTGGCCGCGAGCGGCGACTTGATCCAGACCGGTCCCACCGGCAGCAACGTCATGGATATCATGATCGGCCTCAAGACCGACCCGCTGGCCTGATCATGAATCTATTCGACCGCGCTGCCGCCGCCTTGGCGGCCACCGATCCCGACCACAAGATCGCCCTCACCCGGGCGCTGGTGCGCGACTGGCGCGACGACGGCGTCGAGCTGCGGGAAAACGCGCCGCCGGCGCCGATCGGCCAGCCCGGGCGGCCGCCGCGGCCGGCGCTGGTGCCGCCGCGCGAGCTGGTGCAGCGCAAGCTCACCACCGCCGAGGGCCGGGCGGCGCTGATCCACGCCGTGGCGCACATCGAATTCAACGCCATCAACCTGGCGCTGGACGCGGTGTGCCGCTTCCGCGGCCTGCCGCGCGAGTACTACGGCGACTGGCTGCGGGTGGCGGAGGAGGAGTCCCACCACTTCGAACTGCTGCGCGAGCGCCTGCGGGCCCTGGGCTATGCCTACGGCGATTTCCCGGCGCACAACGGGCTGTGGGAGATGGCGGTGGACACCGCCCACGATCACCTGGTGCGCATGGCGCTGGTGCCGAGGGTATTGGAGGCGCGCGGTTTGGACGTCACGCCCGGGATGCTGGAGCGGTTGACTGCGGTCGGCGACATGGACACGGTGGAGCGCCTGAAGGTCATCCTGCGCGACGAGGTCGGCCACGTCGCCATCGGCTCGCGCTGGTTCAAGTACGCCTGCGCCCAGCGCGGACTGGACCCGGAGCCGACCTTCCGCGATCTGCTGAGCCGCTACATGCGCGGCAAGCTGCGTGGGCCGTTCAACGTCGACGCGCGCATGGCGGCCGGGTTCTCCAAGGCCGAGCTGGAGGCGCTGGAGCGGCTGGGCTGAATCCGCGCCGGCGGGTAAGATCGCAGCCGATTGAACCAGAGTAGGGAGTCGTTCATGCCGTCGTTCGACGTGGTCTCCGAGATCAACCAGCACGAGGCGGTCAACGCCGTCGACCAGGCCAACCGCGAAGTCTCGACCCGCTTCGACTTCAAGGACTCCGGCGCCAAGTTCGAGTTCAAGGACAACGTGGTCACCATGAGCGGCCAAAGCGAGTTCCAGCTCGAGCAGATGCGCGACATCCTCTACGCCAAGCTGTCCAAGCGCGGCATCGACCTCGCCTGCGTCGAACTGGGCAAGTTCGAGCAGCACGGCAAGGAAGCGCGGCAGACGGTGACCTTGCGGCAGGGCATCGACGCCGAACTCGGCCGCAAGATCAACAAGCTGATCAAGGACTCCAAGCTCAAGGTCCAGTCCTCCATCCAGGGCGACAAGGTGCGGGTCGCCGGCAAGAAGAAGGACGACTTGCAGGAGGCGATCCAGTTCCTGCGCAAGCAGGAGCTCGGCATGCCGTTGCAGTTCAACAACTTCCGCGACTGATGCTGCGGGTCACCGCCCGGCTGGTCATCGACGAGCGCGAGCTGGAGGAGAGCTTCATCCGCGCTTCCGGCCCCGGCGGGCAGAACGTCAACAAGGTTGCCAGCGCGGTGCAACTGCGCTTCAACCTGGCCGAATCGAGCTTTCCCGAGGACGTCAAGCAGCGGCTGGCGCGCTTGGCCGGGCGCCGGCTCACCGCCGAGGGTGTGCTGGTGATCGAGGCCAGCCGCTTCCGCACCCAGGAGCGCAACCGCGAGGATGCGCGCGAGCGCCTGGTCGAGCTGGTGCGCCGCGCCGCCGAGCCGCCCAAGCCGCGCAAGCCCACTAAACCCACCGCGGCGTCCAAGCGCCGCCGGCTGGAGGCCAAGACCCGGCGTTCCGCCACCAAGGCCGCGCGCGGACGGGTGACGCCGCACGATTGAGCCGCGCCGGCTTGTCTTGCCGCTGCCGCTCCCCAATCTCAACGCCCTGTTTGCCGCCGCTACCCGGGCGACCGCGGCGGATTCACGCCTCCTGAGCAGGCCGGCGCGATCGCCGCCGGCAGTCGATAGCCGATCCCGCGGGGCCCGGCGACCGCGAACACTCCGCCCAACGGCGACCAGCAGGGAGGTGCCGCCATGCGCGATTCCGCCGTCAGACCCCGTCGACGCCGCGTCGGCGCACGGGAACCGGTCCTCGTCGACGTCGCGCTGCAAGGCGGCGGCTCGCACGGGGCGTTCGCCTGGGGCGTGCTGGACCGGTTGCTGGAGGAGCCCTGGCTGCGGATCGAGGGCATCTCCGGCACCTCGGCCGGGGCGATGAACGCCGCGGTGATGATCGACGGTTATGCGGAAGGCGGGGCAGAGGGCGCGCGGGCGGCGCTGGAGCGGTTCTGGCGCCGGGTGTCCGCCGCCGCCATGCTCAGCCCGCTGCGGCGCGGACCGCTCGACGTCCTGCTCGGGCGCTGGACCCTGGAAGGCAATCCGCTGTTCCAGGCGCTCGATCTCGCCGCTCGGGTGTTCTCGCCCTACGACGTCAATCCGGCCGGGCTCAATCCGCTGCGCGACATACTCGCCGAGTGCGTCGACTTCGAGCGGCTGGCGCGGGCGCCGATCAGGCTGTTCGTCACCGCCACCAACGTGCGCACCGGCCAAGGGCGGGTGTTCCGCAACGCCGAACTCAGCCCCGAGGTGCTGCTCGCCTCGGCCTGTCTACCGTTCATGTTCCAAGCCATCGAGATCGACGGCGAGGCGTACTGGGACGGCGGCTACGCCGGCAATCCCACCATCACGCCGCTGATTCGCGAGTGCGATTCGACCGACACCATCCTGGTGCAGATCAATCCCATCGAGCGGTCCGGCGTGCCGCGCTCGGCGCGGGAGATCGTCAATCGCGTCAACGAAGTCTCGTTCAACTCGACCCTGCTCAAGGAACTGCGAATGATCGCCGTGCTCCGTCAGGTGGCCGATCCCGGTAATAGCGAGGGGGCGCGCTGGGCAAGCATGCGCGTGCACCGGATCGCCACCGCCGCCATGGTCGAGTTGGGCTACTCCTCCAAGCTCAACGCCGAATGGGCTTTCCTGCGCTATCTGCGCGAGGAGGGGCGGCGTACCGCGAGCGAATTCCTGGCCCGGCACGGTGACGACGTGGGGCTGCGCTCGAGCTTCGACATCGCCGGCTTGTTGGAAGACTGGGCACCGGCGCGCGCCGACGGCAGCGCGGAGCAACGCCGGCTGCGCCGTTGAGCTCGCGTGCCCGCGCGATGCCCGACGTGGCGCCGTCGCGACCGTCCCCAGTCCCTAGGCGAGCAGGGGAATAACCATTAGTGCATTCGCACATTCTTCCCTTGCGGCCTCCTCGGCTTGTCCCCAGTTAGCCTGCGTAACCATCGGATTTGGTTAACCCCACCGCGTCCGCGGGATGGTCAAGGAAGGAGGAAAATCATGCCAGATACACCGCAGCGTAGGCCGACGGATGTGGCGCCGTCCGCTTCCACGCCTGCCGACCCGACGATCTCGGTAGCCGAAGCGCAACGCGCGCAGAGCAGTACCGCGGGCGTGACCGGCAGCAGCATGGACAAGGAGCGGATGAAGCGGCAGGCAAGCCATTGGGCCGACCAAGCCAAACAACGCGGACGAAGCATGCTCGACCAGCAGAAGGGCGGCGCCGCCGACCAGATCGCCAAGCTTGCCGACGTCCTGCACCAGACCGCCGACCAGTGCAGCAAGAACGAGGACCAGCGCTCCATCGGCCGCATCCTCGATCAAGCCGCCTCGGGCTTGGAGCGCGCGGCGGACGCGATCCGCTCCAAGGACATCGACAGTCTCATGAATCAAGCCACCGACCTGATGCGGCGCCAGCCGGCCTTGTTCATCGGCGGCAGCGTGCTGGCCGGCTTCGCGTTGTCGCGCTTCCTCAAGAGCAGCTCGCAACACGGTTATTCCGACACGGGGTCGTACGGTCGGGGCGATCGCCATCGCGGCGACTACGACACCTCGGCCACCGGCATCTACGGCGAGGCCTACGAGGAAACGCAGGGCGCGGAGGACATGCGCAGAACCCGTTCCGACCAGGAGTTGGGCGGCAGTGGCCAGTCGTCCTTCGTCACCAGCGCCCACGTCAACCCCGGCGAGGTCAGCGGTAGCGGCCGCCCCGGCGGGGTGCCGCCGGTAATGCCGACCGGTAGGAGGGACTACTGATGGCCATATACGACATTCGCCAGCGCCAACCCGGGGAGGACGAGGAGCCGTCGGTCAGCTCGCTGTTCTCGGACCTGGCGACCGAGCTGAGCACCCTGTTCCGGCAGGAGATCGCCCTGGCCAAGGCGGAAACCAGCGAGTCCCTGGCCAGCGCCAAGGCCGCGGTCACGGCGCTCGCCATCGGCGGCGTGCTCGGTTTCGCCGGCCTGATCGTGCTGCTGTTCGCCGCGGTATACGGGCTGGCGGCGGTGATGCCGCAGGGCTGGGCGGCGCTGATCGTCGCCGTGGTGACCCTGGCGGTGTCCGCCGTCGCCGTCATGTCCGGAATCAAGAAGTTCAAGGAACGCAGCATGTTGCCCAAGCGCAGCGTGCAATCACTGCGTCGGGACGCCGAGGTGGCGGCGAGGAGGACCCATGAGCACGGTTAATCCCAATCCGAGCGACGAGGAGCGGATCCGTCAGGCCCGCCGCGACGCGGAAGTGGCGTTCACCCAGGGCGGCGAGCAGCTCGGCCGTGGCGCCGACGGCGGGCGCAGCCCGGAGGAGATCGAGAGCGAGATCCGCCAGACCCGCGCGCAGATGGATGGCACCCTGAGCCGGCTGCAACGCAAGCTCAGCAGCAAGCCGAACGAGGTGGTGGATGAGTTCACCGAGAACCTCACCCAGGCGATCGTGCGCAACCCGGTGCCGACGGTACTGCTGGGTACCGGGCTGTTGTGGATGATGGGTTCGTTCCTGATCCGGCACCGCGTCCCGGTCGCCCTGGTCGGCTCGGCGGTGGCTTGGCGCAAGATGTACGGACCGGAGGAGGGGCATTACCCACCCAGGCAGTTCTCCGACACGCAGTTCCAGCGCGACTACGGGCATCCCGGCGCGAGCCATGGCTCCGGCCGCGGGCATCGCATGATGGAATCGCTCAAGGAGCGGGCCGACAGCGGCCGCGAGCGCTTGTCCGCCACTGGGCAGCGGCTGTCGGAGCGCAGCGCGCACATGCGCAGCCAGTTCGCCAGCGCCGCCGACAGCGCCAAGGCGCGCGCCGCGCGCCTCGCCGAAACCACCCGTGACCGCGCCGGACGCATGCGCAGCGGCACCCAGAGCATGGCCAATGAGCAGCCGATCATGCTGGCGGCGCTGGGGCTGGCGGCGGGCGCGATGCTCGGTGCGCTGCTGCCGCACACGCGGCGCGAGGACCAATGGATGGGCGAGGCGCGCGACCGCGTGCTCGACCGCACCCGCGATGAGATGCACGAGCAGATGGAGCGGGGCAAGGAAGCCGCCAAGTCCGTCGCCGAGGCCGCGACCGACGCCGCCAAGGAAGAGACCAAACGGCAACGCGACAGCATGACCAGCGGCGGTGAGAGCCGGCAGCCGGGTTCGCCCGAGCACGGCGGCCCGACCATGGGCATGTAGGCACATCGGCAACGGGGCGGCATCGCCGCCCCGCGACGGGACGGTAGATGGCCAAGCGCATCGACATCGACGAGCGGCGCCGGGGACGGGAGGCGTCGGGCCCGACCGAGATTCCGAAGCCCGGCTGGCGCGACATCCTGTTGCGCACCAAGGCGGAGATGGATCGGGACAATATGAGCCTGGTCGCCGCGGGCGTGGCGTTCTACATGCTGCTGGCCATATTCCCGGCGCTGGCGGCCATGATCTCCATCTACGGCCTGGTCGCCGATCCGGTGCAGGTGGAACAGCAGATGAGCGGCGCGATGGAAGTCATGCCGCCCGAGGCCGCGGACATCCTGCGCGGGCAGATGAGCCAGTTGGCGGCGCAGTCGCCCGACGGACTCAGCATCGGCGTCATTCTCGGCGTGGTGCTCACCCTGTGGAGCGCCTCCAAGGGCATCAAGGCGCTGATGCAGGGGCTGAACATCGCCTACGACGAGCGGGAGACGCGCGGCTTCTTCAAGCTCAACGCCGTCGCGCTGCTGCTGACCTTGGGTGGTTTGGTGGTCGGCATGCTCACCCTATCGCTGGTGGCGGTGCTGCCGGCCATCCTGTCGCTCCTGCCGCTGCCGGACGTGCTGTCGATACTGGTGCGGCTGGCGCGCTGGCCGATCCTGCTCGGCGTGCTCATCGTGGCGTTGGCGGTGGTGTACCGCTACGCGCCGTCGCGCGATCAGCCGAAATGGCGCTGGACCAGCCCCGGCGCGGCGGTCGCCATCGGCATCTGGCTGTTGGCGTCGATCGGTTTCTCGGTATACGTGTCCAACTTCGGCAGCTACAGCAAGACCTACGGCTCCGTGGGCGCGGTCATCATCCTCATGACCTGGTTCTATCTGTCGTCCTACGTGGTGCTGGCCGGCGCCGAGCTGAACGCCGAGATCGAGCATCAGACCCGCCGCGACACGACCAAGGGGCCCGAGCAGCCGATGGGCGAACGCGACGCGCACGTCGCCGACACCATCGGCAAGCGGCCCTAGTCCCGCGCGCCCTTGGGAAACCTTGCGCTTCCCTGCTATCGTCAGCCGCTCGGAGCCTCTCGGTAGACCGGATGGGTCGCGCTGGGTCTGGGCGCTAGGCGCGGCCGCGCGGTGTGGTCATTCCACATGAGGAGGCCGCGACGACGCATGGCGGGCGCCCTTACCGCAGCCCGAAGTGGCGGCTTCCGTCGCCGCTCATCCGATCTACCGAGAGGCTCTTAGCAAGGGAGCCTACCGCCGTGATCCGATCTTTCGCCGCCGCCATCTTCGACATGGATGGCCTGCTGTTCGACACCGAAGCCATCGGCCGCTGGGCCTGGAGCGAGACCCTCGCCGAGATGGGCCACACCCTCAGCGACGAGCTGTACCGCCGTTTCCTCGGCCGCGACATGCGCAGCCGCCTGCAGTTGCTGCGCGAGAGCTTCGGCGCCGATTTTCCCGGCGAGCAGGCCGCCGCCCGCCGCTTGACGCTGGGCGACGAGCGCGAGGTGCGCGAGGGCGTGCCGGTCAAGCCGGGCGCGCTGGATCTGGTGCGCGAGCTGCACCGGCTCGGCGTGCCGGTGGCGCTGGCGACCGGCACCCAGCGCGACCGCGCGCTGCGGCGCCTGCGGCAGGCTGGGATCGCGCACTGCTTCGGCACTGTCGTCACCAGCGAGGACGTCAGCCACGGCAAGCCGGCGCCGGACATCTACCTCGAGACCGCGCGGCGGCTGGAGCTGGCGCCCGAGCAATGCCTGGTGTTCGAGGATTCCGCCGCCGGTGGCGAATCGGCGCTGCGCGCCGGCACTTATCCGGTATTGGTGCCCGACCTGGAAGAGCTGCCGGCGGCCCTGCTCGAGCGCTGCGAGCGGCTCGACTCGCTGGAGCATGCCTTGGCGCGGCTGCCGGATTGGTTCGCGGCGGCGCGTTGACGCAAGCGGTGGTCTTGGCGTGAGCGCCGGCCGACCAGATCTCTTGAGGCCACGCGGAAAGCCGGGAGGCGCGCCATGAGCCAGCGCGACACGCTGAGCCTCGTCACTCTGAATACCTGGAACTGCGACGGCGACTATCCGTGCCGCATCGGCTTGATGCGGCGGGAGCTGGCGGCGCTCGCGCCGGACATCGTCGCGCTGCAGGAGGTGCACATCGCGGCCGACACCGAGCAGGGCACGGCCGCGGCACTCGCCGAGGCGCTCGACATGGATTCGCGGGTGGTGCACGCGCGCTATCGGCTGCGGAGCCTTCCCGGCGGCGGCGCGCCGAGTTGGTCGGGCATGGCGATGCTATCCCGGTTCCCGTTTCGGCGCGTCATCGAGCTGCCGCTGCCCACCCACCCGATCGATGGGGAGCGGCTCGCGCAGTTGGCGGTGATCGAGGTCGAACAGGCCCGGCTGCTGGTGATCAACGTGCACCTCACCTATCTGCGGCCGGAGGACGAACTGCGCGCCGCGCAACTGGCCAACGTCCTGCGCCACCCCTGGCTGGCGCAGGATTACGCCGGCATCTTCCTGTGCGGCGACTTCAACGCCTCGCTCGACAGTCCACTGCTGCCCTGGCTGCGCGAGCGGCAGGGCTTGCGGGTGATCGATTGCTACGAGACCGTCGGCGCGCCCGGCCCGCGCCGCAGCACGGTCAAGGGCGGACGCGACGCGGACAGCTCGGAGGGCAGGAACTACGACTACGTGTTCTTGCTAGAGCACGGTGCCAGCAGCCGGGTCGAGCTGGTATCCGCGGACTACGTGCTCAATCGCCCTGACCCGGAAACCGGGCTCTACCCCAGCGATCACTTCGGGCTGCGCGTGCGCTTTCGGTTGCGGTCATGAGCGGGAACAAGACGACCGTGCATAGCGGCGGCTGCCATTGCGGCGCGGTGCGCTTCGAAGTGGAGGCGCCGGTCGACCTCGAGGTGTACGACTGCAATTGCAGCATGTGCCGGCGCAGCGGCTTCCTGCACCTGATCGTGCCCCGCGGCCGGTTCCGGCTGCTCGCCGGCCAGGCCGAGCTCACCAGCTACCGGTTCAACACCGGCGTCGCCGACCACCTGTTCTGCCGGGTGTGCGGCATCAAATCCTTCTACGTGCCGCGCTCCAACCCCGACGGTTACAGCGTCAACGTCCGCTGCCTCGACCAGGAAACGGTTCGCTCGGTTTCGGTGCGGCCGTTCGATGGTGTGAACTGGGAGCGCGAGGGCGCCGAACTGGCGTCACTGTCGCGCGAATAACGCGGCATTGGCCGCCGACGCGATTCACTGGCGGCGGCACGGTTCTATCTCGTCGTCGCGCATACGCGCGTTGGTCACGCGGCCATGCGGGCAGGCGCCAAGCGGAATACGCCTCAGGTCGCAGCGCAAGCCCGCCGCCGCCCTTATACTGCCGCCGCATCCCCCCTTGGTTCGACGAGTGAGAGGCAGCGGTGCACGGTTTTCAGCCGCGCGAAGTGGAGTGGAACGCGCCCTGGCGCTGGGCTCGTGAGGCGCTGGCGCTGATCGCGCGGCGGCCCTACGCCTTCGGGCTGGCCAGCCTGGCCGGTCTGCTGCTGTTCTTCGCCGCGCTGCAGGTCGATCACGTCTGGCTGCGTTTCGCGATCGTGCTGCTGCTGCCGCCGCTGACGCTGGCCGGCATGGTGCGGCTGGCCGAGGCCGCCGACCGCTCGCTGGAACTGCCCTGGATCCGGCTGCTGCCGACCAATGCCGAGGCGCTGCAGGTGCTGGGGCTGGCGGCGCTGGGCTACGGCCTGGCCTTCGCCGCGATCGTCGCCGCCGGCGGCGGGCCGGACGGGCTGGAGCCGGGAGCGGCCGAAGCCGCGCAGCAGTGGCGGGATCATCTCGAGGCGGCGGTGGCGGCCGCCGGCTTGCCGCTGAGCTGGGTCATCAAGGCCGTGCTGTTCGGCGCTTCCGTCGCCGCGTTCTGCGGCCTGTCCTTGACCCTGTTCGCCTGGTTCACCCTGCCGTTGACCCAGAGCGGCGGCGTGCCGCTGCCCTTGGCCATTCGGCTGAGTTTCACCGCCTACCGGCTCAACGCGCACCGGCTCGGGCTCACCAGCCTGGCCTTGCTGGCGGCCGCGTTCGGCCTGGTGCTGCTCAGCTTCGGCCTGGCGGCGCTGTTGATCGCGCCGTTCGCCGGCGCGCTGATGTACGTGTCCTACCGCGACGTGTTCCTCGGGCGGACCGAGAACGCGCCGGCGCTGGCCCGCGAGTCGGTGTTCGCCGCCGCCGAGGCCTGAGCCCACGCTTGGCGGCGATCGGGCGATCCGGTAGGGTTTGCCGTGACTCCCCCCGCTATCCGGAATCGAGCATGAACGTGCAGCACGACCGCTATCTGTTGGCGCTGTCGCGCATCGACGCGGCCAACGCCGACGATCCCAACGTCGAACTGGTGGACGGCGTGCGCCGGCCCAAGGAATTGGTGTACGGCGAGCGCATGAGCGAGTGGCTGGAGCGGCTGCGCCCCGATGCGTCCGAGGCTCTGCGCCTGGCCGTGCGCGCCCAGCACATCCGGCGCTGGGAGATCCCGCGCGACCGCTACCCGCAAGACCGCGCCGGCTACAAGCGCTGGCGCACCGACCTGGCCAAGTTCCACGCCGAGACCGCGGCCGCGATCCTGCGCCAGTGCGGCTACGACGACGACACCATCGCCCGCGTGCAGTCGCTGCTGCGCAAGGAGCAGCTGAAGCGCGATCCCGACGCGCAGACGCTGGAGGACGTTGCCTGCCTGGTGTTCCTGCGCTACTACTTCGCGCCGTTCGCCGAACAGCACGACGACGACAAGCTGGTGACCATCGTGCGCAAGACCTGGAACAAAATGTCGGCCCAGGGCCACGAGGCCGCGTTGCGGCTGCCGCTGACGCCGCGGCTGCGGCAGGTGGTCGAGCGCGCCCTGCAGGAGAAAGACTGATGCAGCGCCGTCCCGAGCCCGAATTGATGACGGAGCAAGACCAGGCCCTGGCCTATGCCCAGGCCGACTTCGAAGGCCCGAACAGCCAGTTCGTGCGGCTGTTCGGCGAGCGCTTCCCCGAGTTCAGCAGCGGTTACGTGCTCGATCTCGGTTGCGGCCCGGGCGACATCACCCTGCGGCTGGCGCGGAGCTATCCGCAGGCGGTGGTGCATGGCCTGGACGGCTCGCCGGCCATGCTGGCGCACGCCGCGGACGCGCTGCTGGCGGCGCCGCAGCTGCACGGCCGGGTCGAGTTCATCGAGGACGTGCTGCCCAGTGCCCGCTTGCCGCGGCAGCACTACGACGCCGTGCTCAGCAACAGCCTGCTGCACCATCTGCACGATCCCGCCGTGCTCTGGGACACCATCAAGGGCTGCGCCCGTCCCGGCGCCGCGGTGCTGGTGATGGACCTGTTCCGGCCGGTGTCCGAGGCGCGCGCCCACGAGATCGTCGAAACCTACTCCGGCAGCGAGCCGGAGATGCTGAAGAAGGATTTTTACAACTCGCTGCTGGCGGCGTTCACGGTCGACGAGGTGCGCGAGCAACTCGACCACGCCTTCCTGCGCGGCTTGCGGGTGGAGACGGTGAGCGACCGCCACCTGCTGGTGTGGGGACGGGTGTAGGCCGCGATCGGTTCGCGCACGCCGAGCGGCGTGCGCCGCCATGCTCGCGGTGCGTTGCGGCCGGCTCGGGCGCGCCCATCTCTCGTCATGAGCGACCAACGCCGACGCCTCGAGCCGATCGCCGACGCTACTCACCGATCCGAGCTTTGGCGGCATCGATCCACCCCAACATTCGCTGCAGCGGGTTCGGAGCACTCACATGACCGTAGAGACGCCTATCACCTTGGCTGGGCTATACGCCGACCGGTCCAGTGCCGAGCGGGCGTACGCATGGTTCGAGGGCGCCGGCTTCCATGAGCATCAGCTGCTGCTCGCTCACGGCCGATCGGCGGCGCAGCGCGACACACCGGAATGGGACGAGGACATCGTCAATCGCGATGCCGCCATCGGCAGCGTCACCGGCGGCGCCTGGGGGCCCGCCGCCGCCATGGCCGCGGGCGGCGTGTTGCCGGCCTTATTCATCGATCAGCCGCTACGGGAGCAGGGTGTCACCGGTAAGCTGGCTCTGGCCACGGCGGCCGAATTGCGATTGCCGCACGCCGAACTGGGCGAGGTACTGCGCGAGGCGCTCGGCCACGGCTGCTCGGTGCTGGTCGTGCGCGCCTACAACAGCTGCGAGTTCGATCGCGCCCAGTTGCTGCTGACCAGCACCGTCGAGCCGCAGGGATAGCGGTTTCAGTCCTCCCGCCGCCGAATCTCGAAACAGTGGTGAATCTTCGGATCGCGGGCGAAATCCGGCGGCACGCTGGCGCGCGAGATGTCCTTGATCGCCAGCTCCGGCAGCGCCTCCAGGTCGAGCTTGAAGCTGCGCAGATTGTTGGAGAACAGCAGCAGTCCGCCGGGCGCGAGCAACCGAACGGCCCAGCGCAGGATCCGCACGTGGTCGCGCTGCACGTCGAAGGTGTTCTGCATGCGCTTGGAGGTGGAGAAGGTCGGCGGATCGAGGAAGATCAGATCGAAGCGCGGCGGTACCTTCGCCTCGGCCTGGGTCTGCAGCCAGCGCAGGCAATCGGCGTGCACCAGCTCGTGCTCGCGGCCGCGGATGCCGTTGAGCCTGAGGTTGCGCTCGGCCCAGTCCAGATAGGTGCGCGACAGATCCACGCTCACCGAGCCGCGGGCGCCGCCGACCGCAGCATGCACCGTGGCGGCGCCGGTATAGCAGAACAGGTTCAGGAACCGCTTGCCGGCCGCCTCGGCGCCGATCCGCAGGCGGGTGGGGCGGTGGTCGAGGAACAGGCCGGTATCCAGGTAGTCGGTGAAGTTCACCAATAACCGGCAAGCGCCCTCGCGTACTTCGTAGAACCGCCCCTGCTGGTCCTGCCGCTCGTACTGCGCCGCGCCCTTCTGCCGCCGCCGCACCTTGAAGAACAGCCGCTCCGGCGGGATCTCCAGCACCTCGGCGATCACCCGCAGCGCCTCGCGCAGCCGCTTGCCCGCCTTGACCGGGTCGATGGTCTTGGGCGGCTCGTACTCCTGCACGTGCGCCCAGCGTTGCTCGCCCTGGTACAGGTCCACCGCCACCGCGTACTCGGGCAGGTCGGCGTCGTACACCCGATAGCAGCTGACGTTCTCGCGCGCGGCCCATTTCTGCAGCTGCTTCAGGTTCTTGCGCAGCCGGTTGGCCAGCATCTCGCCGCCGCCGGCTTCGACCGCCTCGCCCTGTTCATCGCGGGCGCGGATCGCGAACAGCGACAGCCGGCATTCGATCGGTCCGTTGTAGAGCTGATAACTCTTCTCCGGCTTCAGCCCGACCCGCAGTCCCAGCTCCGGATTGCCGGTGAACACCGCCGCCTGCCAGCCGGGAAAGCGCTGCTTGAGTAGGTCGCCGATCTGGCCGTACAGCGGAATGAGCGCGTTGGCTTCGCCCAGGCGCTCGCCGTAGGGCGGGTTGACCACGAACAGCCCCGGCCGTTGGCCCACCGCCGCGGCCTCGCTCAGCGGGCGGCGCTCGATGTGGACGTGGCCGCTGAGGTCGGCCCGCTCGACGCTGGCCAGCGCGGTGCGCACGGCCTTGACGTCGATGTCGTAGCCGACGATGGGCGGCAGCTTGGCCAGGCCCGCCGCGCGCCGCTCGATGGCTTCCCGCACCAGCCGCTGCCACAGCGCCGGGTCGTGGCCGCGCCAGCGCAGGAAACCGTAGTAGCTGCGCTCCAACCCGGGCGCGACGTCGCCGGCCATCAGCGCCGCCTCGATCGGCAAGGTGCCGGAGCCGCACATCGGGTCGAGCAGGGCGCCACCGTCGGCGGCGATGGCCGGCCAGCCGGCGCGCAGCAGGATGGCGGCCGCCAGGTTCTCCTTCAGCGGCGCGCCGTGCGCCGGGTCGCGGTAGCCGCGCCGGTGCAGGCTCTCGCCGGACAGGTCCAGCGCCAGCTGCGCTTCGTCGCGGTGCAGGTAGACGTTGATGCGCACGTCCGGCCGCGCCGTGTCCACCGAAGGCCGCGCGCCGGTGCTGTCGCGGAAGTGGTCCACGACCGCGTCCTTGACCTTCTGCGTGCCGAATTGGGTGTGCGTGATGCGCGAGCGGCTGGCGACGAAGTCCACCGCCAAGGTGCCGCGCTCGCTCAGGTGTTCGTGCCAGGGTAGGGCGCGCACGCCGGCGTAGAGCGCGTCGGGGTCGGGCGCGGCGAAGCGCGCCAGCGGCAGCAGCACCCGGCTGGCGGTGCGCGACCATAGGCAGGCGCGATAGGCGGTTTCCAACGAGCCTTGGAAGCGGACGCCGCCGCGGGCCTCCTGGACCTCGACGGCGCCGAGCTGACGCAGCTCCGCCGCCACCAGCGGTTCGAGGCCGCGAGCGGCGGTGGCGAAGAATTCCATGGTCACCACATCAGGTCGTCGGGAATCGGATGCTCGAGATAGGCCGGATCCTCGGCGGGCTGGTCGCTGGCGATGAAGATCACCAGGTAGGGCGCGATCGGGCGCACCTTCTCGGCGATCTCGGTCGGCACCACGCGAAAGCGGCCGCGGGTCCGGCAGATCGCCAGCTTGCCGGCGGTGAGCTGCTTGTGGATGTCCGGGTTGACGTAGACGTGCTTGACCTTGCCTTCCTGCGTGAAGTGAAAGGCGATGTCCTTGTCGCTCTGCGGACGGGTGATCTCGCTCTTCACCACCAGGTCACGCGCCTGCGCCTCGCGCGCGCGCTGTTCCTGCTCCTGGTGCGCCTTGCGGCTGAGCTCCTGGTCGCGAGCCCGCTTGGCGGCCGCCGCCGCCGCCGCGGCCTGCGCCGCCTCGCTCTGGACCTTGCCGCCGCCGCCCTGCTTCTTCTGCCGGTTGGCCTGCTTGTGCTGTTGGAAGTCCTGCTGCTTGGCCTGCTTGAGCTGCTTCTCGTTCGCCAGGCCGGCTTTGATCAATTGGTCGCGCAGGGAATTACTCATCGCTCTGCTCCTGGCTGGATCTCGGGGCCCCGTCCCCTGGGGGCCGAATGTTACGCGAAGCCGCCATGGTAAGGCAGGGGCCGCTTGCGCGTCCGCTCACGAGTCCCCAAACAACAGCGTGATATGGCCTGGATGACCTAGCGTGGAGATTATCGTCGGCCTGCTGATGGCGGCACTGCTTCTGGCTGCTGTGCTCTACGTCGAGTATCGGCTACCGGTCCACGTTCGCAACACGGCCGTGACCTGGCTGGTGCGGGGAATTCTTGCGCTGGTGGGCATCGGCATGGGAATGCTGTTCGCCGCGCAATGGGGACTGGCCGGTTACCCGCACCGCTGGATCGGCTTTCTGATCGGTTTCGGCGCGGCGCACCTGCCGGCCGCGGCCATTCTCTTCATCAAGCGGCAGCGGCACGAGTACGGCTGACGATGGCCATCGCGCAGCGGATGCTCAGCGGCCTCTGGCCCCGGCTGTTCTTGGGGCTGCATGATAGCGGCATCGGCGCTGCCGGATATCGCACCGCTGTGGCTCGTTCTCGCCGCCACGGTGGTAGCCTTCTTCCGTAAGGCGCCGGTGGCCGGCTTGCTGCTGCCGTACGGGCTGTGGGTGAGCTCTGCCGCCTACCTCAACGACGCCATCTAGCGACTGAATTCTTAGAACGGAGGTATTCATGGTCACTGCCATCGTCCTGATCTGCGCCGAGCGGGGGCAGGTGAATCAGGTGGCTCAGGCCCTGCTCGAGATCGAAGGCGTGTCGGAGGTCTACTCGGTCGGCGGGCGCTACGATCTGGTGGCGATGCTGCGGGTACGCGACAACGAAGCGCTGGCCGAAGCGGTGACCGAGCATCTGCAGAAGGTCGCCGGCATTCGCGAGACCGAGACCCTGATCGCCTTCCGCACCCAGTCGCGCCACGATCTGGAGCGGATGTTCTCGATCGGCCTGTGATCGCTTTCTAGCGGGGTGCGCCGACGCTACTCCGCGTAGATCATCTTGCGCGTCATGCCGCCGTCCACCACCAGGTTGGCACCGGTGACGAAGCCCGCGCGCGGCGAGATCAGATACAGCACCAGCTCGGCGATGTCTTCCGGCCGGCCGACACGGCCGGCCGGGTGCTGGGCGTGATCCTGCTCGGACAGCTCCAGTGGCTGGCGCTTGGATCGCTTCTTCAGTTCGGACACATCGATCCAGCCCGGGCTGATGCAGTTCACCCGCACCTCGGGCCCCAGGCTCACCGCCATGGCGTGGGTCAGCGCCACCACACCGCCCTTGCTGGCGGCGTAGGCCTCGGTGTCGGCTTCGGACTGCAGCGCTCGGGTGGAGGCGATATTCACGATGCTGCCGCGGCTGCGCTTGAGGTGCGGCACCGCGTGCTTGCTGCATAGGAACACGCCGGTGAGGTTGCTGCCGATGCGGCGGTTCCAGTCGGCCAGGCTCAGTTGCTCGATCGGGCCGTTGTACGGATTCGCCAGCCCGGCGTTGTTGACCAGCACGTCCAGCCCCTGGAAGCGGGCGAGGGCGTCGCGCAGCAGGCGCTCCACCGCCGCCTCGTCGGCCACGTCGCACGGCTTGAAATACACCTGGCCGTAGGCTTCCAACTCGGCGGCGGCTTCCTCGCCGGCTTCGGCGTCGATATCGGCGATCACCACGCTCATGCCGGCTTCCAGCATGTGCTTGGCGATGGCGCGGCCTATGCCCTGGCCGGCGCCGGTGACTAGACCAACCTTCCCGCTCAGTTCGCTCATGTCGGAAGCAGCTCCTAACTTGATTCGGGTGCTTAGATGGTGACGCACGAACGCCGCCGAAAGCACCTAACGCCATCGGGCTTGTTATTGGGACGACATTTCAATAAAGTTCGAAACATGGAAATGAAGGCCGTCGTCACTGCTCTTGCCGCGCTCGCCCACGAGTCGCGTCTGTCCGTTTTCCGCCTGCTGGTCGAGGCCGGCCACGAGGGGCTGCCGGCCGGCAGGATCAGCGAGTGCTTGGGACTGCCGCCGTCGTCCTTGTCGTTTCACCTGAAGGAGCTGAGCCACGCCGGGCTGATCGGCTCGCGGCAGCAGGGGCGCTTCGTCATCTACGCCGCCAACTTCCAAGCGATGACCGCGCTGCTGGGCTTCCTGACCGAGAACTGCTGCGCGGGCGATCCGTGCGGTGTCGATTCCCCCTCAACTTGCAAGGAGTGCACATGAAGCGTCTACACGTACACGTCGCGGTCGCCGACCTGGAGGCCAGCATCCGCTTCTATTCCGCGCTGTTCGCGGCCGAACCCACTTCGGTCAAGGGCGACTACGCGAAATGGATGCTGGACGACCCGCGCGTGAACTTCGCCATCTCCACGCGCAGCCCGGTGAAAGGGCTCAACCATCTAGGCATGCAGGTGGAGTCGGCCGAGGAACTGGCCGAGATGCACGCCCGGCTGGAACCGCTGCAGGCCGTGCCCGAGTCACAGACCTCCTGCTGCTACGCGAAATCGGACAAGTACTGGGTTAACGATCCCCAGGGCGTTGCCTGGGAGACGTTCCACACCCTGGCCGACATCCCGGTGTGGGGTAAGTCGGTCGTTTCCGACGCCGTACAGGCAGCGCAAGGCGCAAGGTCCGGTCCCGCGGCCGAGGCCTGCTGCGGGGCGGACACCAACGCGCAAGCCGTCGTCCGCGACTGCTGCTGAGGCGCGCCCGGCAGTGGCGTCCATCCCGAACACCGAGCCAGGAGCCGTACCTGTGTCCGACAGGCTGAAAGTGCTGTTCCTCTGTACCGGCAACGCCTGCCGCAGCCAGATGAGCGAGGGCTGGGCCCGCCATCTGAAGGGAGACCTGATCGAGGCTTGTTCAGCCGGCGTGGCGCCACACGGCGTTGACCCGCGCGCGGTGCGGGTGATGGCCGAGGCCGGGGTCGACATCTCCGGGCATACTTCGAAGCACGTCGACGACTTGAGCGGCGTGCGCTTCGACTACGTTGTCACCGTCTGCGATAACGCCGCCGAGAGCTGTCCGATTTTCCCCGGCAAGGCGAAGAAGCTGCACCACAGTTTCCAGGATCCGCCGCGGCTGGCGCGCGAGGCGTCCAGCGAGGAGGAGGCCATGAGCCACTATCGCCGCGTGCGCGATGAGATCCGTGCCTTCATCGAGACCCTGCCCGACGCCTTGTCTCAGCGCTCCAAGGAAACGCCGCCGCATGCATGAAGAGTTCAGCACCTCCGCCGTCGCCGCTACCGATCCCGACGTCAGGGATCGGATGGGGCTGTTCGAGCGCTACCTCAGCGTCTGGGTCGCCCTGGCGATCGTCGCCGGCGTGGCGCTCGGCCAGTTCGCGCCGGCCGTACCGGCGCTGCTGGCGCGCTTCGAGTACGCCCAGGTGTCGATTCCGGTGGCGGCGCTGATCTGGGCCATGATCTTCCCGATGATGGTGCAGATCGACTTTGGCGCCATCGTCGGCGTGCGCCGCCAGCCCAAGGGCCTGGTGATCACCACGGTGATCAACTGGCTGGTCAAGCCTTTCACCATGTTCCTGATCGCTTGGTTCTTTTTCTTCGTGGCGTTCGCCCCGCTCATTCCCGAGGCGCTGGCGCGCGAGTACCTGGCCGGAGCGATCCTGCTGGGCGCGGCGCCGTGCACCGCCATGGTGTTCGTCTGGAGCTATCTCACCCGCGGCGACGCCGCCTACACCCTGGTGCAGGTGGCGGTGAACGACCTGATCATGCTGTTCGCGTTCGCGCCCATCGTGGTGTTCCTGTTGGGGGTGAGCGATATCGCCGTGCCCTGGAATACGGTGGCGCTGTCGGTGCTGCTCTACATCGTCATCCCGCTGGCGGCCGGTTACGCCGCGCGGGTGAGCCTGATCCGCCGCAAGGGGCGGGCGTGGTTCGATCAGGTGTTTATCAAGCGCATCGGCGCGGTGACGCCGGTGGGGCTGATTCTCACCCTGGTGCTGCTGTTCGCCTTTCAGGGCGAGGTGATCCTGGCCAATCCGCTGCATATCGCGCTGATCGCCGTGCCCCTGATCGTCCAGACCGTCCTGGTGTTCTACCTCGCCTACGGCTGGGCCCGCCTGTGGCGGGTGCCGCACTGCGTGGCGGCGCCGGCCGGGATGATCGGCGCCAGCAACTTCTTCGAGCTGGCGGTGGCCGCCGCTATCGCGCTGTTCGGGCTGCAGTCCGGCGCCGCGCTGGCCACCGTGGTCGGTGTGCTGGTGGAAGTGCCGCTCATGCTCGCTCTGGTGCGCTACGCCAATCGCACCCGCGATCTCTTCCCGGCCGCTGACTGAACCGGTGGAGCGAGCCGGGCGCGGCGTGTGTTCGGCCCCGCGCGGTCGTCATCGTCTAAGTCGCCCCTTATACTCTGTGCCGCGGTCCTCTGGGCTGCCTCTTCTCGTTTTCCGCGTCATGCACAGAGGAACACCAACGGATGCTGACAGCCTTCGCCCTGAACAACGGCGTGCTGCAACACCTGCCGACGGCCGAGCAGCCGGAGGCGCTGCGCGACGCGGTGTGGATAGACCTTGCCGATCCCACCGACGAGGAGCGCGCCAAGGTGCAGGCCCTGTACCGGCAGAACCTGCCGGACGTGGACGAGGTGGAGGAGATCGAGGCATCCGCCCGCTCGTACGAAGACGAAAGCGGGATGCACATCCACTCGCTGTTCCTGCACGAGCCGGACGATCGCCCCGTCAATACGAGCGTGGCCTTCACCCTGAGCGGGCAGCGGCTGTTCGCGGTGCATGAGCACAACCTGCCGGTGTTCCGCCTGGTGCGGCTGCGCGCGCGGCGCGAGCCCGGGCTGGTGACCGATGCCGTCTCGCTGCTGCTGGCGCTGTTCGAGACCAAGGTGGAGAACCTGGCCGACCGCCTCGAGCAGATACACACCGGCTTGGAAGCGGTGGGCGAGATGGTGCTGGCCGAGAAGGACGTGGACCTGGAGGAGGCGATCGACGAGCTCACCCGCCAGGAGGACGTCAACGGGAAGGTGCGGCTGTGCCTGATGGACACCCAGCGGGCGCTGACCTTCCTGCTGCGCCGCGGCCGGCTGGATCAGGAGCAGCGCGAATGGGCGCGCGAGATCCTGCGCGACGTGGACTCGCTGCTGCCGCACAACGACTTCCTGTTCGAGAAGGTGAACTTCCTCATGGGCGCGGCCATGGGCTTCATCAACATCGAGCAGAACCAGATCATCAAGATCTTCTCCATCGCCGCCGTGGTATTCCTGCCGCCGACCCTCGTGGCCAGCATCTACGGCATGAACTTCGAGTTCCTGCCCGAGCTGCACTGGAAGTTCGGCTACCCCTTGGCGCTGGTGCTGATGGTGCTCTCGGGCGTGGCGCCCTACCTCTACTTCAAGCGCAAGGGCTGGCTGTAAGGCCGGGCACATGAGCCTCGCCGCCCTGCTCGCCATCGCCGCCGGCGCCTCATTGGGCGCATGGCTGCGCTGGGGATTGGGGCTGTGGCTCAATCCGCTTTTCCCAAGCCTGCCGCTGGGCACCCTGGCCGCCAACCTCGGCGGCGGTTACCTCATGGGGCTGGCGATGGCCTGGCTAGGACAGAACCCCGCGCTGCCGGCCGAACTGCGGCTGGCCCTTACGGTGGGGTTCCTCGGCGGGCTTACCACCTTCTCCAGCTTTTCCGGCGAGGCGGTCACCCTGATCGGCCGCGGCGAGTACCTCGGCGCCCTGGCGCACAGCGGCGCGCACCTGCTCGGTTCGCTGCTGATGACGGCGCTGGGCATGGCGAGCTTTCAGCTGCTTGCGGCCGCTCTGCGGGCGTAGGACGCTGCGTTCCCCGGACTCGCGTCCTGCGGCGTCGACGGGAAACGGCGCCTCCACGTAGGGTGCGCCGTGCGCACCATCTTCCTCTCCCCGTCGGATCAAAGGCATGGCGTGCGGCACACCTGACGAAGAGGGCTCCGCCACCGGGCTTGACGCCGGCCGCCACGCGGGCGTAGGGTGGAGCGCATGTCTATGACCCGATTCGAACATCTGCTGCGACTGCGCCGCCCGGCCTCCTGAAGGAGCGCCGGGGTTTCGCGTTTCTAAGTCGCCGTAGTTCTGTTTGATTCGGGTTTTCTTATGTCTCAGCACATCAGCTTCAACTTATCTTCCCGCTCCCGCCGGCCGCGGCTGCGTCTGCCGCTCGTGGTGTTCGGCCGCTTGCGTTCGTCCCTGCTGCGACTGCGTCACGGTCACTGGGCCTAGCGGCAGCCCGGTGGCCGATGCCGCGCCGCCTCGTTAGCGCTTTACTCCGTAACGCTTTTCTTGAGGACGCAGCAGATGAACCCAGGCAACAAGTACCGAGCTTTCCCGCCGATCCGGCTCGACGACCGGCAGTGGCCCTCGCGCGTGATCGAGCAGGCACCGATCTGGTGCAGCGTGGACTTGCGCGACGGCAACCAGGCGCTGATCGAGCCGATGAACGCCGAGCGCAAGCTGCGCATGTTCCGCACGCTCTGCGAGATCGGCTTCAAGGAAATCGAGGTGGGCTTCCCCTCGGCTTCGCAGACCGATTTCGACTTCGTGCGTCAGCTCATCGAGGAAGGCCACATCCCCGAGGACGTGACCATCCAGGTGCTGACCCAGGCGCGCGATCACCTCATCGAACGCACCTTCGAGTCCCTGGCCGGCGCCAGGCGCGCCATCGTCCACGTCTACAACGCCACCGCGCCGGTGTTCCGCCGGGTGGTGTTCAACGTCGACAAGGCCGGCTGCATCGAGATCGCGGTCAACGCCGCGCGCAAGATCAAGGCGCTGGCCGAGGCGCATCCCGAGACCGAGTGGCACTTCGAGTACTCGCCCGAGACCTTCTCGGCCACCGAGGTCGAGTTCGCCAAGGAGATCTGCGAGGCGGTGATCGACGTTCACCAGCCCACGCCCGAGCGCAAGCTCATCCTCAACCTGCCGGCGACGGTCGAGGTGGCCACGCCCAACATCTTCGCCGACCAGGTCGAGTGGTTCTGCCGCAACATCAAGCAGCGCGACTGCGTGGTGGTGAGCGTGCATCCGCACAACGACCGCGGCACCGGCGTGGCGGCGGCTGAGATGGCGATGATGGCCGGCGCCGATCGGGTCGAGGGCACCTTGTTCGGCAACGGCGAGCGCACCGGCAACGTCGACGTGGTGACGCTGGCGCTCAACCTCTACACCCAGGGCGTGGATCCTCACCTCGACTTCTCCGACATCAACGCCGTGGTGCGCTGCGCCGAGTACTGCAACCAGTTGCCGGTGCACCCGCGCCATCCCTATGCCGGCGAGTTGGTGTTCACCGCCTTCTCGGGTTCGCACCAGGACGCCATCAAGAAGGGCTTCGCCGATCGCGCCGCCAACCCGGACGGCGTCTGGGAGATTCCGTATCTGCCCATCGACCCGCAGGATCTCGGCCGCACCTACGAGGCGGTGATCCGCGTCAACAGCCAGTCCGGCAAGGGCGGGGTGAGCTATCTGCTCGAGCGCGACCACGGCGTGGTGATGCCGCGCCGCCTGCAGATCGAGTTCAGCGCCGTGGTGCAGGAAATCGCCGACCGCACCGGCCGCGAACTCGGCTCGGCCGCGCTGTGGGAGGCGTTCCAGGACGAATACCTTGCCAGCCGCGAGCCGTTCGAGTTGGTGGAGTTCCGCGCCCAGGCCGAACCGGGCCATCCCGAGCGCCAGCAGCTCACCGCCACCGTGCGCTGGAACGGCCGCGAGCACATCATCGCCGGCCGCGGCAACGGCCCGATCGCCGCTTTCGTCGAGGCACTCAACCGCCACTGCGGCTTCACGTTGCAGGTGGTGGACTTCCGCGAGCACGCGGTGGGCCACGGCGCCGACGCGCCGGCGCTGGCCTACGTCGAGATCGGCTTCGGCGGCAGCGCCAACACCCTGTTCGGCACCGGCCGCGACGGCAACATCATTACCGCGTCGTTGCAGGCGGTGCTCAGCGCGGTGAACCGCGCCGCCCGCCGCCATCCGGAGTGGATCGCGCCGTTGGCGCGCGAGGCCTAAGGCCCCGACCGCTCGCTCAGCCCTCTCCCGGATTCGGGAGAGGGTTTCCGATCCACGCCGTCACCGCTTTCGGTTACGGCGCTTCGCCAACCAGCCCGGCGTCGGGCGCTCCGTCGACGGCCACGGCTGGTTCGCGCCGGACCGGCGGTTGTGGCGACACCGGCCGATACGGCTCCAGGTCCAGCATCTGCACCGCGATTCGCGGATCCTCGGCGCGCAACAGCCGGATGTCGGGGATGTTCTTGCGAATCATCAGCATCCGATCCAGGCATAGTCCCATCGCCAGACCGGCGATCTGCGCGGGATCATGTCCGCAGCGCCGCAGCAGCGCCGGTGCGGCGAGGCCGCACTCGCCGATCTCGACCGGCTGGTCCTGCCAGTACACCTCGATCCGCATGCCGTGGCTGAGGTGCGGGCGCGGCGACGGCAGCAGGCGGTAGGCATGATTCGGCAACAGCGCGCGCAGTACGGTTTGCGCCATCTCGCCCAGTTGCACCGCGCCGAGCGGTTGCCGCGCGATCCGCCACAGGTCGAGCTGGTGCGGCTCGCCGATGTGCAGGCGGTCGACGCTGGCGCGACGGTAGACCATGCCGGGGCAAACCAGCAGCAGATCCTGGGGCGGGTCGAGCGCCAGGCCGCGCAGTAGGCCCGGAACTAGCGCCGCGGTCTGGCTGCGTAGCATGTGGCTTGCGCTGACATGGCGCGCGTAACGCAGATCGTCGGCGGCATGACCCAGGTCGTCGTAGTGGGTGCTGGCCGCCACCAGCGGCGAGCCGCGGTGCAGTTGGCGCGGGCAGTTCCAGCGGCGGGCGAGGGCGGTGTGGGCCAGCTCGATCAGTTGCTGCAGCGCGTGCGGGCCCTGCGTGGGGTCGGTGAGGTCGCGCAGCGCCAGCGTGTGCTCGAGCGCTTCGACGGAAACGATGGATGCCTGCATGACGATTCTCCTGGTTCGATGGCCGAAAACGAAAACGCCCCGGTCTTGAAGATCCGGGGCGTCGTTTTCGGCCTTTGCCGCGCCAGCTGAATCGCGCTGTCAGTGGCGGGACGACACCTGCGCCCGGATCTCTTCGCGAGACCGGGGCCATCGAAATCGAATCGAATGCAGGTGCGTGATCGTCATGATGCGCACCACCGTAACAGCCGCGCGCCGGCCGGCGCAAGCACCTTGCTCGCACTTTCGCGGCGCGTCCGGCGCGACGCCTAGGCTTGCGGCCGTCGTGTCGGCACCTCTAGCCTGGGACGGCGACGACATTGGGAGTGTGAGTCATGGAAGCCGAACGAGAACAGCTGCGCCGGGTGGCCGAGGCGGTCCGCGACGCCTGCCTGCAAGCCGCCATCGCCGGCTACGAGGAAGCCGGCTGGAGCGGCTTGTGTGCCGAGGGACGTTGGGAGCTTGCGTTGGACCGCATCCGCGCGCTCGATCTGGAGGCCCTGCTGCGGCGGCACGCCGCGGCCGCCGACAGACCCTGATGTTCGGCGCTCGCGGCCGGCAGCCGAATCGGTGCGTCCAGTTGAGCCGCTGCACCTGGTCTGTGCGCGCCGACGGCTTTCGGTGAGCGGGTTACGCCAGTACGCACAATATTGGTGCGATAGGTGTCGGCTGGCGCACCAAGATAGTGCTGTGTGCGCGCACCAAGCCGGCGCGTTGCCGGTATCGCGGGAGCCGGTACGAAGATTGCTACCGATCTTCGCCTCAATAGGACCGAAGATCGTTTTGCCTTGATGCCTTATCTCCCTGCAGCAACCGCTACTCGTTCAGACCGCCGTCGTGTGGTCCTTCTCGGAACCGTGCTCTCGCTGGCGTGCGCGAGCAGCGCCCAGGGTGCCGATCCGGCGACCTTGGACGCGGTCGTGGTCAAGGGACAGGCGCTCGCGCCGGTGGAGGCGTCGTCGTACTCCGCCACCAGTTTCGATGCCGCGGCGATACGCGAGGCCGGGGTGTCGCGGCCGCAGCAGCTGTTCGAGCGGGTGCCGGGCATGAGCGCGCGCACGCTCGGTTTGCCGGGGGTGGCCGACAATCTCTCGCTGCGCGGTTTCGGCGGCGGCGGCCACGGCGGCGACATCGGCTTCGTGCTCGACGGCATCCCGCTCAACGAAGCCATGTCCCACGCCGACGGTTACGGCGACCTCGATGTGGTGATTCCGCTCGAGTTGCAGCGGCTCGAAGTCATCCGCGGCCCGGTATCGGCCCTGTACGGCAACTACCACCGGGCCGGCAGCGTGATCCTGCAGACCCGCCGCGGCGGCAGCTACCGCGAGCTGGACGTCGCCGCCGGCAGTTTCGGCGGCGTCGACCTGCAGGCGGCGTTGGGCGCCGACGGCGGCAACGATCATGCCTTCAACCTGGCGGCGCAGTTGGCGCGCAGCGACGGCTTCCGGCCGCAGTCCAAGCACGAGCGCGCCACGCTGGCCGGCGGCTGGAGCGGCAAGTTGACGCCGCGCCTGGAGGCGGCTGTGTCCGGACGGCTGCACAGCGCCGAGGCGGACAACCCAGGCTATCTGCCGCTCGATCTCTACCGCAGCGATCCGTATGGCAAGGACCCGCGCGCGCAAAACGACGGCGCGGAGAAGCATTTCGGCACTCTGCGCGGCGACCTGGCCTGGCGGCTGAGCGAAGGGCTCAAGCTGCTGACCTTCGCCTACACCACGGCGCAGGATTTCAGCCGCTGGTTCAGCCGCGGTCCGGCCGAGGGCGATTGGCGCCAGCGCGAGGAAAGCTACGACCGGCGCGTGCTCGGCGCCGGCGCCAGCCTCAACGGCAACGGCCGCGTCGGCGGCGTGGCGCTGGCCTGGACGGCCGGGTTGGAGAGTTATCGCGAGCGCACCGACTATCTGTACTACGAGGACATCCACAACCGGCAGCGCAATCCGATCGCCGATCAGGATCGCCGCTATGGCCTGAACAACCTTGCCGCCTTCGCCGAGATGGAGCTGGAGTTCGCGCTGCTGTTCGCGCCGACGCTGGGGGTGCGCATGGACCGCTTCAGCGGCGACTGCGATGTCCGCGCCACGGAACTCTCCGGCGAGCCCTGCGAGCGGATGGAATCGGTTAGCCACGTCAGCCCGAAGCTGGGCTTGCGTTCCTCGCCGCTCGATTGGCTAACCTTGCGCGCCAACTGGGCCGAGGGCTTCGCGCTGGCCGAGGGCAGCGCCAAGTACGCGCCGGACGCCGCGGGGCTGGATCCGGCGGTGTTTCGCCAGCGCGAGTTGGGCGCCAATCTCGAGCTGGCGTATCTGAGCCTGGACGCGGCGTTGTTCCGCATCGACTCCTCCGCCGAGATCAGCCGCAATCCCGCCGGCGAGTACGAGAACTTCGGCGAGACCCGGCGTGAAGGCGTGGAGCTCGCCGCGCAATGGTTCGTGCACGACGACTTCGATTTCCGCGTCAATTGGGCCGGTACCCGTTCCCAGATTCGCCGTCACCACGACCCGGCGCTGGTGGGCAAGCGCGTGGCCGGCGTGCCGCGGCACGTCACCACGGTCAGCGCCAGCTGGCGCCCGCTGCCGGCCTGGCAGGGCACGCTGGCATGGCGGCGGGTCGGCGACTACGCCATCGACAGTGCCAACAGCCGCGTCACCGGCGGCTATGCGCTGCTCGATTTCGCGCTTGCCTACAGCCGCCCCGGCGACAACCCGCTGCGGCTGTACCTCGCCGTGGACAACCTGACCGACCGCGTCTACGCCACCAGCGTCTCCAGCGTCGGTTACGCCAGCGGGGCGCCGCGCACCTGGCGGCTCGGCGTCCAGGCCAGTTTCTGATGAAAGGAGCCCTCATGCCGGTTCGTCCCTTCGTTCTCACGTTCGCCGCCGCGTTGCTGCTCGCCGGCGGCGTGTCCGCGGCGCGCGCGCATACCGTCTGGCTGGAGCCGGGCGATGGCGCCGAGTTCCTGGTGCGCTTCGGCGGCCATGCCGGCGTGCTGGAAAACTATTCGCCGGACAAGCTCATCGAGGTCCGGGCGGTGGCGGCCGACGGCGCCGCGCTGGCGACGGAACGCATCGACGGCGCCGAGGGGGTGCGGCTGCGGGTGCGCGGTGAGCCGGCGCTGATGGCCTTGCACTTCGACAACGGCTACTGGAGCAAGACCGCCGATGGCGCCAGCGTCAATCGGCCGATGACCGAGGTCGAGCAGGCGTCGAGCGGGGTGCGCGCGGTCAAGTACCACAAGAGCATCCTCGCCTGGGGCGAGCTGGCGGCGCGGCCGCTCGGGCAGCCGTTCGAGCTGGTGCCGGTCTCCGGCGAGCGGCCCCGTCCGGGGCAGCCGTTGACGCTGCGGGTGCTGGTCGACGGGCGGCCGGCGCCCGGCATCGCGCTCGCCTTCGACGAGGAGGGGCGGGAGACGGTAAGCGATGCGCAGGGGCTGGCTAGCTTGGTGGTGAAGCCCGGCGTCAACCGCATCTGGGCGGGGCAGCGGATCGCGCTGACCGACGATCCTCGCGCTACCCAGCACAGCACCGAATACACCCTGGTGTTCGACGCCGGTCCCAAGCTTTCGTTGGCGGCCTCGGCACTGATCTGGATCGGTACGTTCGCCGCGGTGTCGGGCCTGCCGCCGTCGTTGCGGGCGCTGCGCCGGCGCAAGCGGGCGAGCTGAGACAGCGTGCGCATCGGTAGCGGGCGCGGTTCTGGTAGGGTTGCCGCATCAACCGAAGGAGCCGCTCGATGAAAGGTATCGCTGGTCCCGCCGCGCTCGCTGTTGCCGCCGCCATGTTCGTCTGCGGCTGCAGCGTTGTGCGCGAATCGCCGTCGTCCGCCGTGCTGACCGGCGCGCAGTGGCGTGTGGTCGAGATCGACGGCGCGGCGGTAACGACCGAGCCGGGGCCGTCGATCGATTTCGGCGACGAGGGTCGCGCGTTCGGCAGCGGCAGCTGCAACCGATTCAGCGTCTCTTACACGCTGCCGGGCGACGGCCGCTTGAGCCTCGGCCACGCGGTGTCGACCAAGATGGCGTGCGAGCCGGGTCGGATGGCGCAGGAGCAGCGCTTCTTCAAGGCGCTGGAAACGGTCGATCGCTACGCCATCGGCGCCGACGGCGAGCTGGTGCTGTACGCCGGCGATAGCCCGCGGCTGCGGGCGCGGCGCTGAACGCGGTTCAGCCCTTGCGGAGTTGCGCGAACTTGGCGCGGAACTTCGCCAGCTTCGGTGCCACCACCAGCTGGCAATAGGGCTGGCCGCTGTTGTGCTCGAAGTACTGCTGGTGATAGTCCTCGGCCGGGTAGAACCGCTCGATCGGCCGCAGCTCGGTGACTATCGGATCCGGCCATACCCGCTGCGATTTCAGCTCGGCGATCAGCTCCTCGGCGGTGCGCCGTTGCTCCGGTGTGTGGAAGAAGATCACCGAGCGGTACTGGGTGCCGATGTCGTTGCCTTGGCGGTTCAAGGTGGTGGGGTCATGGATGGTGAAGAACACCTCCAGCAGATCCCGGTAGGACACGACCGCCGGATCGAACGCCAGTTGCACCACCTCGGCATGGCCGGTGTTGCCGTTGCAGACCTCCTGGTAGCTGGGATTGGCCACATGCCCGCCGGCATAGCCGGACACCACGCGCTCCACGCCGCGTAGGTCCCGGTACACGGCCTCCAGGCACCAGAAACAGCCGCCGCCCAGGGTGGCGACTTCCTTACCTTCGTATCTCGAGTCCTCGACCATGTCCATCTCCTCCGGGGCCGGCGCTAGTGGCGCAATCCTAGCAAACGGCGCGCCGGCTCCGGCTGGTGATGCGGCTTAGTTCGATGCTGCGCTAGCCGCCGCGGGCGCGGCGGCAGGCGGCCAGGCGCTGCTGCCAGCTTTCCCGTATCTCGCTGCGCAGCCGCGGATCGGCTTCACTTTCCAGCAGCCGCCGGCCGTCCACGGGAATGGTGAGGCTGGTCCACTCCTGCTCGCCGAGCGGGCAGTCCAGGCGCAATGCCCATTCGCGCTCGCCCGGTTCGATCTCGAACAGGTAGTTGTCCAGCGCCAGCGAGTCCAGCAGTTGCTCGGTGATCTGGCGTGCCTTGGCCAGCTGCACGGTTGTCGCCCTCATCGCGCTCTCCTTTGCCCACGATCCGCGCCGTCTGTCGGAACCGGTTGTTACACTCGGGCCGGCCGGGCGCCGGCTCAAGCGCTGCGAACTCCGCTTCAACCGCCCCATGTATGGGGAGCGAGGCGACATCATGGGAGGCGAGGGCATGCGGCGGACGGAGCCGGTGTCGGCGGAAGCGCTACGGCAGGCGCGGAGAACGGTCCGATAGCGATGGGGGAGCGCGTTCGCATCGCCGTCTGCAACTTGCAGAACGGGGTCGGCACCATCCGCGGCTATTGGCACTACCTGGTCACCGCTTGGAAATACCGCCTGCCGCACGACTGCCGTTACATCGAGCAGGCGGGCGATTTCCTGCGCGACGAGACCCTGGACGCCGCCGCCTTGTGCGAGGTGGACGCCGGCTCGCGCCGCACCCGCTGGATCGATCAGGTGGAGCTACTGGCGCAGCGGTCGGGGCTGACCCACTCGGCATTCTTCCCCACGCGGGTGGTCGGGGCGCGGGTCAATCAGGGCAACGCGGTGTGCGCGCGCACGCCGGTGCGGATAGTGCGCAACCATCCGCTGCCGGGGGTGGGCGAGCCGCGCTTCCTGAGCGAAGCGGAGCTGACCCTGGCGGGACTGCGGGTGCGGCTGCTGGTGACGCATCTGTCACTGGAGCGCACGCTGCGCGTGCCGCAGATCCACCACATCGCCGAGATCGTCGACCGCAACCAGGACCCGACCATCCTCACCGGCGACTTCAACATCTCCGAGGAGGCGGAATTGCGCCTGCTCGACGAAACCCACCTGGAACGGGCGGCGTCGGCGCCGACCTTCCCGGCCTGGGGCCCCACCCGTTACCTGGACCATGTGTTCGTGAGCCGGCATTTCACCGTCGCCAACGTCTACAGCTACGACGACAAGCTGTTCTCGGATCACCTGCCGTTGGTGGTTGAGCTGGAGCGGCAGGATTGAGGGGCTGTTTCGCTGGGCCGATTGCTCGCGACGAGATGATGCCGAGGGCGAGATGGGGCGCAGGGAGCGGGAAGTTGCGGCGGAGCCAGTGCTCTGGCGCTCGTGCTTCCCTCGTTTCATTCGGTTACCGCCGGCTCCCGCGATGTGCCCGCGCCATCTCGACGAAGGCGCGCAGGTAATCGATCTGTCCATCCGCCTCTCGGTAGCCCAGGAAGATCTGCTTGGCCACCCCCTGCGGGCCCAGCTTCACGGCGGAAACCGCGAAGCGCTCCGCCTGCTCCTCCACCAGCCAGCGCGGTAGAGACGCTACGCCGCGGCCGCTGGCGACCATCTGCAGCATGATGTCCGTGGTCTCGATGGGCTTGTGGCGCTTCGGCGCGATGCCGGCCGGGGTGAGGAACTGGGTGTAGATGTCGAGCCGGTCGAGGGCGACCGGGTAGGTGATCAGGGTCTCGTCGGCGAGCAGCGCGGGCTGCACGTATGAGGCTCCGCGCAGCGGATGCTCCAGGCCGACCACCAGCACCTGCTCATAGTCGAACACCGGCTCGAAGGTGAGCCCGTTCTTGTATAGCGGATCGGGCGTGACCAGCATGTCGATCTCGTAGCCGAACAGCGCGCCTATGCCGCCGAACTGGAACTTCTGCTTTACGTCCACATCTACCGCCGGCCAGGCGGCGAGATAGGGGGCGACGATCTTCAGCAGCCACTGATAGCAGGGATGGCACTCCATACCGATGCGCAGCCCGCCGCGCTCGCCGCGGGCGAACTGCCGCAGCCGCTCCTCGGCGTGCGAGAGTTGCGGCAGCAGCCGGTTAGCCACCGCCAGCAGGTACTCGCCGGCCTGGGTAGGGTGCAGGCTGCGGCCCTCCCGGCGCCAGATCGCAACGCCCAGCTGATCCTCCAGCTTGCGCACCGTGTGACTCAGAGCCGATTGGGTGAGATGCAGCTTCTCGGCGGCAGCGGTCAGCGAACCGTATCGCTCGACGGCACGGACGATCTCGAGATGGGAGCGTTCCAGGATGGCCATGCGGGCGCCTTCTCATGAATTGGAATCATCGATGGATGAAATAATGCCATTTTTACTCATGCGTTGAGCGGCCTAGCATGTCCGCCACAGCAACAAACCAAGGCGGGCACCATGGCCATCACCCACAACCTCGGCTTTCCGCGCATCGGCGCCAACCGCGAGCTCAAATTCGCCCTCGAGTCTTACTGGAACGGGCAGTCGTCCCGCGACGAGCTGCAGGCGACTGGCGCCGAACTGCGCCGTCGCCATTGGCAGCAGCAGTCGGGCCTGGATCAGGTGCCGGTAGGCGATTTCAGCTTCTACGACCAGGTGCTGGACATGAGCTTCACCCTGGGCAACCTGCCCGAGCGGGTGCGGGGCTTCCACGGCGATCCGCTGGACAACTACTTCCGTGTCGCGCGCGGCCGCTCGGCCGAGGCGGATGGGCAGACCCCATGCTGTGGCGCTGTGGCCGCGGGTGAAATGACCAAGTGGTTCGACACCAACTACCACTACATCGTCCCGGAATTCAGCGCTGCCACCGTGTTCGGGCTGGACGCGTCGCGCCTGCTCGCGCAGCTGGCCGAGGCCAAGGGGCAGGGCGTGCCCGCCAAACCCGTCATCATCGGCCCCGTGACCTACCTGGCCCTCGGCAAGGCGAAGGACGGCTGCGACAGGCTCGCGCTGCTGGAGCGCCTGCTGCCGGTCTACGCCCAGCTGCTGGACGCGCTTGCGGCCGAGGGCGTCGAGTGGGTGCAGATCGACGAGCCGCTGCTGGTCACCGAGCTCGACGCCGCCTGGCAGCACGCCTTCGACATCGCCTATCACCAGCTCAAGAGCTGCCGCGTCAAGCTGCTGCTGGCGAGCTATTTTGGCCAGCTGGCCGACAACACCTACCTGGCCGCCAACCTGCCGGTGGCGGGGCTGCACGTAGACGCCATCAGCGGGCGCGAGGATGTGCAGCCCCTGGCGGACATGCTGCCGTCCCACAAGGTGCTGTCCCTGGGCGTGATCAACGGCCGCAACATCTGGAAGACCGATCTCAGCGCCACCCTGGATTGGTTGGAACCGTTGCAGCGCCGGCTGGGTGAGCGGCTGTGGATAGCGCCCTCCTGTTCGCTGCTGCACGTGCCGGTAGACCTGACCGGCGAGCAGAAGCTGGATTCCGAGCTCAAGTCCTGGCTGGCCTTCGCGCGGCAAAAGCTCGACGAGCTGCGCGTGCTCGCCACGGCGCTGAACCAGGGGCGCGAAGCGGTACGCGCCGAGCTGGACGCCAACCAAGCCGCCTGCGAGGCGCGCCGCAGCTCCCCGCGCGTGCACAACCCGGCGGTCCAGGCCGTCCTCGCCGGAATCGACCCGCGGCTTGGCCGGCGCCAAAGCCCCTATGCCGAGCGTGCGGCCAGGCAGGCCCATCGGCTCAGGCTGCCCAGCTTCCCCACCACGACCATCGGTTCCTTCCCGCAGACGGCCGAGATCCGCCAGGCGCGCCGCCGGTTCAAGGCTGGTGAACTCGACGAGGCCGCCTATCAGGCCGCCATGCGGGCCGAGATCGCCCGCAGCGTGCGCGAGCAGGAGGCGCTGGGCCTGGATGTGCTGGTGCATGGCGAGGCCGAGCGCAACGACATGGTGGAGTATTTTGGCGAGCAGCTGGACGGCTACGCGCTTACCCAGTCCGGCTGGGTACAGAGCTACGGCTCGCGCTGCGTCAAGCCGCCCATCCTGTTCGGCGACGTCAGCCGTCCCCGGCCCATGACCGTGGAGTGGACCCGCTACGCTCAGTCGCTGACCGCCAAGCCCATGAAGGGCATGCTCACCGGCCCTGTGACGATCCTGAACTGGTCCTTCGTGCGCGACGACCAGCCCCGCGCGCTGACCTGCCGGCAGCTGGCGCTGGCCATCCGCGAGGAGGTGCTGGACCTGGAGCGGGCCGGCGTGCAGGTAATCCAGATCGACGAGGCCGCGCTGCGCGAAGGCCTGCCGCTGCGCATGTCGCAGTGGCAGCAGTACCTGGACTGGGCGGTGGAAGCCTTTCGCGTCGCCGCCAATGGCGTGGCGGACGAAACCCAGATCCACACTCACATGTGCTACTCGGAGTTCAACGACATCATCGGCGCGATCGCCGCCATGGACGCCGACGTCATCACCATCGAGACCGCCCGCTCCGACATGGAACTGCTGGATGTCTTCGAAACCTTCCAGTATCCGAACGAGATCGGTCCGGGCGTGTACGACATCCACTCGCCGAATATCCCTAGCGAGGCGCATATCGTCGAGCTGATGAAGAAAGCCGCCGAGCGCATTCCCGCCGAGCGGCTGTGGGTGAACCCGGACTGCGGTCTGAAGACGCGGCGGTGGGGCGAGGTGATCCCGGCGCTGACCAATATGGTTGCCGCGGCGAGGACCCTGCGCGCCGGCGCCGCCTGACCGACCCACGTCTTGCATCGCAAGCCCGGCGCCGAGCCGGGGTTGGTATCGATGCGGGTGTCCCTTCCGTGCTCGCGATACGAGGGCCCCAAGCCGGGGCCCCGGTCGCAGCATGCCTCAATCCCAGCGCAGTGCCCCGCCGGTCTGATACTCCGTCACCCGCGTCTCGAAGAAATTCTTCTCCTTGCGCAGGTTGGCCTGCTCGTCGAGCCAGGGCAGCACGTTGTCCGCGCCCGGGAAGGGCTCGGCGACGCCGAGCTGCCGCGCCCGGCGGTTGGCGACATGGCGGAACTGCTCGATGTGCATCTCCGCGCTGTAGCCGAGGATGGGCTGCGGCAACAGGTAGCGCGCGTAGTCGGCTTCCGCCGCCTCGGCCTCTTGCCACATGAGCGCGAGCTCCCGCGGATCGAGCGTCACATCCTCCTCCTCCAGAATCTGCCGCACCACGCGGATGCCGAAGCCGCAGTGCATGACTTCATCGCGCAGGATGTACTGAAGCTGCTCGCCGGTGCCCTTCATCAGCCCGCGCCGCTGCAGCGCGAAAATCGGGCTAAAGCCGTTATAGAACCAGCAGCCCTCGAACACGGCGGCAAAGAACACGTAGGCCATGACGAAGTCGTGCAGCTCTTCGCGATCGCGCAGGCCGATATCCGGGCGTAATACCGAATACAGGCGGGCATTGGCGATTCGGATCTTGGCGTGGATCTGCGGCACCACCCGGTAGCGATTGTAGATTTCGCCCTGGTCCAGGCCGAGGGTTTCGATGCAGTGCTGGTAGGTCCAGGTATGCAGCGCCTCCTCGTATACCTGGCGGGCCTGATAGATCTGCAGCTCCGGCGCGGTCATCTTCTCCATCACCGCCAGACCGATGTTGCGCATGGCCAGGATGTCGGAGGTGGTGAGATAGGCCAGCACGTTCTCGTAGACATGGCGCTCGGCCAGCGACAGCCGCTGGCGGTAGTCGTGAACGTCCTGGCTCATGTTGATGTCCAGCGGCGTCCAGTGGTTCTTGTTGGCGTTGATGAAGTACTTCCACGCCCACGGATAGCGGAACGGCGCCAGTTGGTTGACGTCGGTATCGCCGTTGATGACACGCTTGTCCTCGGCCCGGACCGGCCGCACGGTGGCGAACCCCAAGGCTTGCGATGGCTCTTGCTTGAACATGTTGGTGCTCCTCGCGTGGCGGTTCACTGGCAGGCTTCGCAGTCGGGATCGTCCAAGGAGCAGACCATAGTCTCCGGCGACGCGGCCGGAGCGGCCGACTTCTCCACGTGCGTGGCACCGAGAGTGCGCAGGTAATAGGTGGTCTTCAGCCCCCGCTTCCAGGCCAGCTTGTAGAGTTCGTCGAGCTTCCTGCCGGAGGGCTCGACGAGGTACAGGTTCAGGGACTGGGCCTGGTCCAGCCACTTCTGCCGCCGCGCGCCGGCCTCCACCAGCCAGCGCGGGTCGATCTCGAAGGCAGTGGCGTACAGCCGCTTGAGCTCCGCCGGCACGCGATCGATACGGGCGAGACTGCCGTCGAAGTACTTCAGATCGTTCACCATGACGGCATCCCACAAGCCGAGGACCTTCAGATCGGCCACCAGATAGGGGTTGATCACCGTGAACTCGCCCGAGAGATTCGATTTCACGTACAGGTTCTGGTAGGTCGGCTCGATGCTGGCCGAGACCCCGGTGATGTTGGCGATGGTGGCCGTCGGCGCGATGGCGAGGCAGTTGGAGTTGCGCATGCCGGCCTTGACGCGCGCGCGCAGGGCATCCCAATCCAGGGTGGCGCTGCGGTCCACTTCCAGTTCCCCCGCGCCGCGGGCCTTCGCCAGCCGCTCCAGCGAGTCGATGGGCAGAATGCCCTGGCTCCACAGCGAGCCCTCGAAGCTGGGGTAGCGGCCGCGCTCGGCCGCCAGTTCGGTGGACGCCTGAATGGCGTAGTAGCTCAGCGCCTCGGTGGAGCGGTCGGCGAACGCCACCGCCGCTTCGGACGCGTAGGGAATGCGCAGCTTGTGCAGGGCGTCCTGGAAACCCATCAACCCCAGCCCGACCGGGCGATGGCGCAGGTTGGCGCGGCGCGCCTGCGGCACGCTGTAGTAGTTGAGGTCGATGACGTTGTCGAGCATGCGCATGGCGGTGCGCACGGTGGCCTCGAGCTTTGGCAGGTCCAGGCCGTCCTGGGTGAGGTGGTTGGCCAGGTTCACCGAGCCCAGGTTGCACACCGCGATCTCCTCGTCGGAGGTGTTGAGGGTGATCTCGGTGCATAGATTGGAGGAGTGCACCACCCCCGCGTGCTGTTGGGGCGAGCGCAGGTTGCAGGGATCCTTGAAGGTCATCCAGGGATGGCCAGTCTCGAACAGCATGGAGAGCATGCGCCGCCACAGCCCCACGGCACTCACTCGCTTGAAGCTGCGCAGCGCGCCGCGATCGGCCTGCTGCTCGTAGTGGCGGTAGCGTTCGGCGAAAGACTCGCCGTAGAGATCGTGCAGGTCCGGCACCTCGTCGGGCGAGAACAGCGTCCACTGCTCATCCGCCAGCACGCGCTGGATGAACAGATCCGGAATCCAGTGGGCGGTGTTCATGTCGTGGGTGCGGCGGCGGTCGTCGCCGGTGTTCTTGCGCAGGTCGAGGAATTCCTCGATGTCCAGGTGCCAGGTTTCCAGGTAGGCGCACACCGCGCCCTTGCGTTTTCCACCCTGGTTCACGGCCACGGCGGTGTCGTTGGCTACCTTCAGGAACGGCACCACACCCTGGCTCTTGCCGTTGGTGCCCTTGATGTGTGCGCCGAGCGCGCGCACCCGGGTCCAGTCGTTGCCCAGGCCTCCGGCGAATTTGGATAGCAGGGCGTTGTCGCGGATCGCCGAGTAGATGCCGGAGAGGTCGTCCGGCACGGTGGTGAGATAGCAGCTGGACAGCTGCGGCCGCAGGGTGCCGGAATTGAACAGCGTCGGCGTGCTGCTCATGTAGTCCTGGCTGGAGAGCAGCCGGTAGAACTCGATGGCGCGGGCCTCGCGGTCCACCTCGTTCAGCGCCAGGCCCATGGCCACCCGCATGAAGAAGGCCTGGGGCAGCTCGAAGCGGGTGTCGCGGTGGTGCTGGAAGTAGCGGTCGTAGAGGGTCTGCAGGCCCAGGTAATTGAAGGCCAGGTCGCGCTCGGCGAGCAGCGCATTGCCCACGCGCTCCAGGTCGAACTCCAGCAACCGCGGGTCGAGCAGCTCCAGTTCCACCGCCCGGCGGAGGTACTGGCCGAAGTACTCCGGATACAGCGCGGCCATTTCCGCCTGGGTGGCCTCCCGGCGGCTGCCGGCGAGGAAGGAGAGGGCCTCGCGGCGGATCAGGTCCAGCAGCAGGCGCGCGGCGACGAAGCCGTAGTTGGGCTCGCGCTCGATCAGGGTGCGCGTGCTCATCACCAGGGCCTGGCCGATGTCGGCTTCCCTGATGCCGTCGTAGACGTTGCGTAGGGTCTCCTCGACGATGGGCGCAGCCTCGACGTCGTCTAGCCCGGCGCAGGCCTCGGCCACCAGCCGCTCCAGCCGGCCGCGGTCCAATGCCACCTTGCGCCCGTCCTCCAGGGTCACCTGGAGCGCCGCCGCTCCCGGCGCCTCGGCGGCTTCCGCCGCCGCCCGCTCACGGGCGCGCTCGGCGCGGTAGAGCACGTAGGCGCGCGCCACCTTGTGGTGGCCGTCGCGCATCAGCGCCAGCTCCACCTGGTCCTGGATGTCCTCGATATGCACCGTGCCGCCCTCGGGGACCCGGCGGGTCAGGGCTGTCACCACCTGCGTCGTCAGGACCACCACGGTGTCGTGGATGCGGCGCGAATCGGCCGCGCTCCCGCCCTCCACGGCCAGAAAGGCCTTGGTGACGGCGACCGTGATCTTGGACGGGTCGAATTCGGTGAGGCTGCCGTTGCGGCGGATTACCCGCAGCCCGGCGGGCGTGGGCAGATCGGCGGGTGAGGCTAGATTGGCGTAGGCAAGCGAGCTGGACGGCATGGTTTCCTCCGGTTGCGGTCGGGGGAACCATCGCGGAGGAATCGGGCAAAGACCGCCGTGGTCGGCGTGAGTGTCCTTACCCCGAGAACCTTGGCGCGAGATTCCGGGTGGGGCCTTGGAACAGGCCGGCGTCTTCGGAGGCATTCGGACTTGTGCGGGTGAACCGCCTTACCGTTGCGCGACAGTCCCGGATTCTCACCGGGTTCCCCTCCGCAGCCCAATATGTCGGGCTGCTGTGAAGACGGCGCTCAATATATTGTGGCCGTTCGCCGTTTGGCAAGATCTTCATCAACCGCCGGCAGCCACCGCGCCGCTCCCGCGGGTCGCCCGTCATCCGGCGATCACGAGAAAACCATTGGCTACTTCGGGACCAGGTTTTGGTCTAGCAGGCGGACTCGCCTGCCCTCGGCGCCGGGGCCGAGCTGCCTCAGCGAGGCGCGGCTTGCAAGACAGACGCCCTGGGTTGGTCGCAATGTCGTTGTTTTAAACGTTGGAGCCGGCGGTGGCATGGTGGTAGATGTGGGCTCACCACAACTACAGCCGATTTGCCGCCATGTCCGCCGCCTATCCGCACCTGCTCTCGCCTCTGGATCTGGGCTTCACCACGCTGCGCAATCGCGTACTCATGGGCTCCATGCATACCGGCCTGGAGGACCACAAGCGCGACTTCCACAAGCTGGCCGCCTACTTCGCCGAGCGCGCCCGCGGCGGCGTGGGGCTGATCGTCACCGGCGGCATAGCGCCGGCCATCGAAGGCTGGGTCGGCCCGTTTTCCGGCAAGCTCACCCGCCACGGCGAGGTGGCGCGGCATCGGCCGATCACGCAGGCGGTGCATGCCGAAGGGGGCAAGATCTGCATGCAGATCCTGCATTCCGGCCGCTACGGCTATCACCCGCTGGTGGTCGCGCCGTCGGCGATCAAGTCGCCGATCAGCTGGTTCAAGCCGCGGGCGCTGTCCGCCCGGGGCGTGGAGCGGCAGATCCGCGGTTTCGTGCGCGCCGCGCTGCTGGCGCGCGAGGCCGGCTACGACGGCGTCGAGGTGATGGGCTCGGAAGGCTATCTGATCAACGAGTTCATCGCGCCGCGCACCAACCATCGCGACGACGCCTGGGGCGGCGACTTCGAGCGGCGCATGCGTTTCCCGGTGGAGATCGTGCGGCGCATGCGCGAGGCGGTCGGGCACGACTTCATCATCATCTACCGTTTGTCCATGCTGGACCTGGTCGAGGGCGGCAGCACCTGGGACGAGGTGGTGCGCCTGGCCAAGGCGGTGGAGGCGGCCGGCGCGACCATCATCAATACCGGCATCGGCTGGCACGAGGCGCGCATTCCCACCATTCAGACCTCGGTGCCGCGCGCGGCCTTCACCTGGGTCACCCGCAAGCTCAAGGGCGAGGTGTCGGTGCCGCTGGTGGCCACCAACCGCATCAACATGCCGGACGTGGCGGAGCGGGTGCTGGCCGCGGGCGAGGCGGACATGGTGTCGATGGCGCGCCCGCTGCTGGCCGACGCCGACTGGGTGAACAAGGCCGCCGCCGGCCGCGCCGACGAGATCAACACCTGCATCGCCTGCAACCAGGGCTGCCTCGATCACATCTTCGTCGGCAAGCGCTGCACCTGTCTGGTCAATCCGCGCGCCTGCTACGAGACCGAGCTGGTGTACCGTCCGGCCGCGCGGCCCAAGCGCATCGCGGTGGTCGGCGCCGGGCCGGCGGGTCTGGCGGCGGCCACCGTCGCCGCCGGGCGCGGTCATCAGGTCGAGCTGTTCGAGGCCGACGAGCGCATCGGCGGCCAGTTCAATCTGGCGGTGCGCATCCCCGGCAAGGAGGAGTTCAGCGAAACGCTGCGCTACTTCCGCCGCCAGATCGAGCTCAGCGGCGTGCGCCTGCACCTCAACCACCGGGTGACGGCCGAGGAGTTGACGCAAGGCGGTTACGACGACGTGGTGCTGGCCACCGGCGTGGTACCGCGCACGCCCGCCATTCCGGGCATCGACCACCCCAAGGTGCTGTCCTACATCGACGTGCTGCACGGCGCGCCGGTCGGCCGGCGGGTGGCCATCATCGGCGCCGGCGGCATCGGTTTCGATATCGCCGAGTTCCTGGCGCACGAGGGCGAGTCGCCCAGCCTGAACCCGGCGCTGTTCTTCAAGGAATGGGGCGTGGACACGCAGTTGCGCGCGCGCGGCGGCGTGGAGGGTGTGCAGCCCGAGCCGCAGCCGTCGCCGCGCACCATCTACCTGCTGCAGCGCAAGGCCGGCCGGCCCGGCGCCGGGCTGGGCAAGACCACCGGCTGGATCCACCGCGCCAGCCTCAAGGCCAAGCACGTGCAGATGATCGGTGGGGTGAGCTATCAGCGCATCGACGACCAAGGCCTGCACGCCACGGTCGACGGTCGGACGCGCTTGTTCGAGGTGGATAACGTGGTGATCTGCGCCGGTCAGGAGTCGCTGACCGAGCTGGTGGGGGCGCTACGGGCGGCGGGTACGCGGGTTACCGTGATCGGCGGCGCCAAACTGGCCGCCGAGCTCGATGCCAAGCGCGCCATCGACGAGGGCTCGCGCTGGGCGGCCACCGTGTAGCGGACAACTAGAAAAAATTTCTAGAAAACGATTCCAGTTGCCATATACTGCTCCTGCGCATGCGTGGGTATCCCAACATCTTCCGCTCGAGGAGCAGTTCATGAGTCAGCTGTATCAGATGTACCAGCAGGTCGGTAACGAGGGTTTCGGCCAGCTGATCGCGCAGGTCGCGCCTTACTTCGCCACCATCGACCCGAAGTTCGTGGCGCTGCGCCCGGGCTATGCCGAGGTCACCTTCGCCAAGCGCCGCGAGGTCGAGAATCACCTGGGCACGGTGCATGCGATCGCGCTGTGCAACGCCGCCGAACTGGTCGGCGGCACCATGACCGACGTGTCCATTCCGGCCGGCCGGCGCTGGATCCCGCGCGGCATGACCGTGGAGTACCTGGCCAAGGCGACCGGCGACATCCGCGCCGTGGCGGACGGCAGCGAGGTGGACTGGAACGCGCTGGGCGACGTGCGGGTGCCGGTCACCGCCTACGTCGGCGACACGCCGGTGTTCCGCGCCGCCATCACCATGTACGTCAGCGAAGCGGCGTGAGCGTGCGCGCCACCACGGCAGGCCGCGGCGGCGGCCGTGGTGGCGCCCGGTACGCGAAGCGTGAACGGCGCGCTGGCGCGACGCGGTCGGCTCGGCTAGCCTTGACCGAGACTTCGTCCCACAAGAACAACGTGTTATGCGCCGCCGCTCCCTTTCCTCATCGCTTGCAACCGCGCCGCTGACGCTGTGCCTCGCCGCCGGTGTCGCCGGGGCGGAGACGGTCTATAAGTGGGTGGACGACGCCGGCGTCACGCACTTCAGTCAGCAGCCGCCGAAAGGGAAGAAGGCGGTCGCCATCGAGTTCCAGCGCACGGAGAAGCCGGTGCCGAAGCCCAAGGCGGCCGGCGGCGCGCAAGTGTCGTCCGCCACGGACTTCTACGGCCTGCCGATCCCGGCCGGAGCCAAGATCCTGCAGCGGGTGGAGCGCAGCGCCTATCCCGGCATCTTGGTCTACACCACCGCGCTTGGCGTCGGCGACGTGCTCGAGTTCTACCGCGGGCGCTACGGCGAGCCCACAGAAATCGCGCGCGTGCGGCGCAGCGAGGTGATGACCTATCGCCAGGACGGCCGCATCGTCGCCAAGGTAGCCGTGGGGTCGACCAAGCAAGGCACTCAGGTCGATCTGCGGGTGGAGCCGCCGCAGCCGCAGCCGTAGCGCTGGCGTTCGTTTCACCGCCGCCCGCACCCATAGAGACCTGACCGTACCCAAGCACCGTCACGGAGGACGTGGTGCGAGTCCGGATGCTGCGATTCAGCTCCTTGCTGTTCACCGCGCTCGCGTCGGCGCCGGCGCTTGCCCATCTGCTCGAACTGCCCAACAAGATCGATCTGCCGGCGGCGCAGTACCTGCTGGCGCAGCAGCTCTATCGAGGTTGGGCGCTGCTCGGAGTGGTGGTGTGGGCCGCGCTGCTGTCCACGCTCATGCTGACGCTCGCCCTGGGCCGCGCTTCGCGGGAGTTTCGCCTGGCGCTGGCCGCTTTCCTCTGCGTCGCCGGTGCTCACAGCATCTTCTGGTTGCTGACTTACCCGGCCAATACCGCGACCGCGAATTGGACGATGCTGCCGGAGAATTGGGAGGCGCTGCGCCGGCAATGGGAGTATTCGCACGCCGCCGGTGCCGTGCTGAACCTGGCGGCGCTGATCATGTTGATTCTGTCGGTGACGGGCGGGGAGGAGTGAGCGACGCCGTGTCGGGGTATACGGTCGTTCCCGAGCAGAAAAGCGTCGACGTATCGGCGCTGGAGCGACAGAATCTCGGATTTTCGGCGCGTGGTTTCGCGGGTGTCGAATCACGGTGCCCGTGTTCGACGAATTGTGTCGGGTCGGAGAGAGGATCATCGGGCCGGGCCGATAACGCGGGATCCTCTACTTCGCTGATCAGTGATAGTTTTACCAGCTCGCGCCCGGCGCGGAGCAGTTTGTCCTTGTCGTTGCGATGTTAATGGATGGCGCCGCCGGTTGGGCCGCCGTCGCTCGTATGCTTGAACGCGCCCTGTTCACGTCGCGCGGGCGGCATATACATTCGTGATCGTATATTTCGCCTTGAATACCATCGATCCATGCTTTCGGAGATCCGCATGAGCGCTTTAAGAGCCCAGGCCAGGAAGCTGGCTCTCGTTTCGCTGACCGCCGCCGCGATCGCCAGCGTATTGGCCGGTTGCTCCAGGGAAGGCGGTGGCAATAGCGCTGCCGCCCAGGGCGGTGGGGCGCCGCAAGCGATCCCGGTGCAGGTGGTGGAGGTTCAGCCGCGGACGATTCCGCGCCTGCTGGAGGCGGTCGGCCAGACCGAGGGCGTACGCGAGGTCGAGGTGCGCGCGCGGGTCGGCGGCATTCTCGAGGAGCGGTTGTATCGGGAAGGCGCGCCGGTCAAGGCCGGTCAGGTGCTGTTCCGGATCGATCCGAAACCCTATGAGATCGCACTGGCGCAGGCCGAGGCCCAGCTGGCCCAGGCCAAGGCCCAGGTCGAGCAGGCGCGGCGCGAGGCCAAGCGGCTCGAGGGGCTGGTGGCTCAGGAAGCGATCAGCCGCCGCGAGTACGACGAGGCCGTGTCCACCGCGGCGCTGACGGAGGCGCAGGTGCAGGCGGCCGAGGCGCGGGTGCAGGAGGCCGAGCTGAATCTCTCCTACACCAAGGTCACGGCGCCGGTGGCCGGCGTCAGTGATCGGGCCTACCAATCCGAGGGTGCGCTGATCGCCACCGGCGGCGAGGCCGGGTTGCTCACCCGGATCTTCCAGGTCAACCCCATCCGCGCCGCGTTCAGCCTGTCCTACAGCGATGTGTCGCAACTGTCCGGCGGCCAGCTCACGCCCGAGAACGTCAAGAACGTCGAGCTGATCCTGCCCGACGGCTCCGTCTATCCCGAGCCGGGCAAGCTCGATTTCTCCGCCAGCGCCATCGACCCGCAGCTGAGCACGCTGCGCCTGCGCGCCGAGTTCCCCAACGCCAAGGCGCGGGTGCTGCCCGGGCAGTTCGTGCGCGTGCGCTTGCAGGTGGGCGAGCAAGAAGGCGTGTTCCTGGTGCCGCAGCAGGCGGTGATGCAGTCGGCGCAGGGGGCGGCGGTGTTCGTGGTCGGGCCCGACGGCAAGGCGCAGCCGCGCCCGGTGCAGACCGCCGGCTGGCAGGGCAAGGACTGGATCGTCACCAAGGGACTGCAGCCCGGCGACAAGGTGATCGTGACCAACCTGATCAAGGTTCGGCCCGGCGCGCCGGTCACCGCGGTCGCCCCTGGCGGCGCGCCGGCACCGGGCAGCGCCGCGCCCGGCGCTCCCGGCAACGGCTAAGGGAGGCCTCGAATGACGAGATTCTTCATCAACCGGCCGATCTTCTCGGCCGTCATCTCGATCATCATCGTCATCGCCGGCCTGGTGGCGGCCTGGGTGCTGCCCATCGCGCAGTACCCGGAAATCACTCCGCCCACGGTCACCATCACCGCCAACTTCCCCGGCGCCAGCGCCGAGACCCTGGCGAAGACCGTGGCCGCGCCGATCGAGGAGCAGCTCTCGGGCGTGGAGGGGCTGCTGTACTTCAACTCGCAGTCCAGCTCCAACGGCCAGGTAACGATCACCGCTACCTTCGAGGTCGGCGCCGACCCCAAGCAGGCCACCATCGACGTCAACAACCGCGTGCAGCAGGCCATGCCGCGCCTGCCCGAGGACGTGCGGCGCAATGGCGTGACCGTGCAGCGACGCTCCACCAGCTTCCTGCAGGTGATCGCGCTGACCTCGCCCAACGGTACCCACGACACGCTGTTCATGAGCAACTACGCCACCCTCAACATGGTGGACGAGCTCAAGCGCGTGCCCGGCGTGGGCGACGTGCTCGTGTTCGGCGCGCGCGACTATTCCATGCGCATCTGGCTGCGCCCGGACAAGATGGCGCAGCTCGGCGTCACCACCACCGACATCGCCCAGGCGATCAACGCCCAGAACGCGCAGTACCCGGCCGGCAAGATCGGCCAGGAGCCGGCGCCGCAAGGCCAGGTGCTCACCTACACCGTGACCGCGCAAGGCCGCCTGGTCGACCCCGAGCAGTTCGGCAACATCATCGTGCGCGCCAGCGGCCCCGGCGGCCTGCTGCGGCTGAAGGACGTCGCCCGGGTCGAGCTGGGCGCCCAGACCTACGACTCCAGCTCCACCCTGGATGGCAAGCCCTCGATCAACATGGGCGTGTTCCTGCAGTCCGGCGCCAACGCGCTGGCCGTGGCCGAGGCGGTGAACGCCACCCTCGAGGACATGGCCACCCGCTTCCCGGACGACATGACCTACTCGGTGCCGTTCGACACCACGCGCTTCGTCAACGCCTCGATCAACGAGGTGGTGAAGACGCTGCTGGAAGCCGCGGTGCTGGTGGTGGTGGTGGTGTTCGTGTTCCTGCAGAGCTGGCGCGCGACCATCATCCCGATTATCGCGGTGCCGGTATCGCTGATCGGCGCCTTCGCCGGTCTGTGGGCGTTCGGCTTCTCCATCAACACGCTCACCTTGTTCGCGCTGGTGCTGGTGATCGGTATCGTGGTGGACGACGCCATCATCGTGCTGGAGAACGTCGAGCGCCTGATGCGCGAGCAGCGGCTGTCGCCCAAGGCCGCCGCGATCGAGGCGATGCGCGAGGTGTCGGGCGCGGTGGTGGCCATCGTGCTGGTGCTGTGCGCGGTGTTCGTGCCGGTGGCCTTCCTTGGCGGCATCGCCGGTCAGCTGTACCAGCAGTTCGCCATCACCGTGGCGATTTCGGTGGTGATATCCGGCATCGTCGCGCTGACCCTGACCCCGGCGTTGTGCGCGCTGCTGCTCAAGCCTGGCCATCATGAGTCCAAGCTGTTTCGGCCGTTCAACATCGGCTTCGAGCGCCTGACCCGGTTCTACACCTCGGCGGTGCGCACGGCGATCCGCTTCGGCGTGGTGTCGATGGCGGCGTTCGCGCTACTGGTGGCGGGCGTGTGGTTCCTGCTGCAGCGCGTGCCCACCAGCTTCGTGCCGCCGGAGGACCAGGGCTATCTGATCAGCGCGATCATGCTGCCCGACGCCGCCACCCTGCAGCGCACCGAAGCCACCGCTGCTCAGTACCAGCAGATGCTCGCGAAGAACCCGAACGTCGCCAACGTGGTGGCGATCGCCGGCTTCGACCTGATCGGCGGCGGCAACAAGACCAACGCCGGCACGGTGTTCGTGCCGCTCACGCGCTGGGACGATCGCCACACCACCGCCCAGGACCTCGCGCCGCAGCTGATGGGCATGGGCATGATGCTGCCGGACGGCATGGCGCTGACCTTCAACCCGCCGCCCATCCAGGGCCTGGGTACCGCCGGCGGCTTCGAGCTGTATGTGCAGAACCGCGCCGGCGACGACATCCAGCAGCTCAACGAGGTGGTGCAGAACTTCATCGCCGCGCTGAGCCAACGGCCGGAGCTGACCGGGCTCAACACCTTCTTCCGCCCGACCGTGCCGCAGCTGTTCGTCGAGGTGGACGAGGCCAAGGCGCTGTCGCTGGGAGTGGCGGTGTCCGACATCTACAACACCCTGCAGAGCACCATGGGCTCGCTGTACGTCAACGACTTCAACCGCGCCGGCCGCACCTACCGCGTGCAGCTGCAGGCCGAGCCGGAATTCCGGGCGCAGCCGGAGGACCTGACCCGGGTTTACGTGCGCTCGCGCAGCGGCGGCATGATCCCGCTTGGCTCGCTGCTGACCGTGCGGCAGATCGTCGGTCCGGAGCAGATCGAGCGCTTCAACGGCTTCCAGGCCGCCAAGGTGATGGGCAACGGCGCGCCGGGCGTCAGCTCGGGCGACGCCATCGCCCTGGTCGAGCGGATCGCGCGCGAGACCTTGCCCGAGGGCTACGACATCGCCTGGACCGGCCAGGCCTTCCAGGAAAAGCGCACCGGCAGCTCCTCGATCCAGGCCTTCGTGTTCGCGCTGATCATGGTGTTCCTGATCCTGGCGGCGTTGTACGAGAAGTGGTCGCTGCCGCTGGCGGTGATCCTGGCGGTGCCGTTCGCGCTGCTCGGCGCGCTATTGGCGGTGCTGATACGCGGCATGCCCAACGACATCTATTTCCAGATCGGCCTGGTGGTGCTGATCGGGCTGGCGGCGAAGAACGCGATCCTGATCGTCGAGTTCGCTAACCAGAAGCGCATGGAAGGCATGTCGCTGCTCGATGCCGCGCTCGAGGCGGCGCGCCTGCGCTTCCGGCCCATCGTCATGACCTCGCTGGCGTTCGTGCTGGGCGTGGTGCCGCTGGTGATCGCCAGCGGCGCGGGCGCGGCCGCCCGCCGCTCGATGGGTACCGGCGTGTTCGGCGGCATGCTGGCGGCGACGTTCATCGCCACGATCTTCGTGCCGCTGTTCTTCATTCTGCTGTCGCGGCGCCGCCGCAACGGCAGCGGCGCCGCGAGCGCGGCCCCGAAGGAGGGTTCGGAATGATCCGCAGGCGCAAACTTGGCTACTCCGCGCTGTTCACCGCCGCGCTGCTGAGCGGCTGCGCGCTTGGCCCGGATTACGAGCGCCCCGAGGTGCCCCTGCCGGAGCGTTACGGCGCCGAGCAAGATGCCGGCGCCGAGGCGCCGTCGATCAGCGCCACCTGGTGGACGGCGTTCGACGATCCGGTGCTGGTCGAGCTGGTCGACAAGGCGCTGGCGAACAACGCCGACCTGGCCCAGGCCGCGGCCCGGGTGGAGCAAGCCGATGCCCTGCTGCGCCAGGCCGGCGCCGCGCTGTTCCCCGAACTCGGCCTGGACGGCAGCGCCACCCGTTCCCGCTCCAGCCAGGCGAGCGGCACGCTGCCGCCGGGCGCGCAGGCGGTGCGCTCCAATTTCCAGGTCGCCGCCACCACGGCGTTCGAGCTGGACTTCTGGGGCCGCCTGCGCCGGGCCCGCGAGGCTGCCCGCGCCCAGGCGCTGGCCAGCCGCTACGGCCGCGACACGGTGCAGCTCACCCTCACCAGCGCGGTGGCGCAGTCGTACCTCACCTTGCGCGCGCTCGACGCGCAGGTGGCGGTGGCGCGCGAGACCTTGGCCAGCCGCGAGCGCACGCAGGAGCTGATCCAGCGCCGCGCCGACGCCGGCGTGGCCTCGCCGCTGGAGGTGCAGCAGGCCGAGGTGTCCAGGGCCAGCGCCGCGGCGCAATTGGCCGAGCGCATTCGCCAGCGCGGCCTCATCACCCATCAGCTGCAGGTGCTCACCGGCGAGTTGGGACTTACCGTGCCGGCCGACGACCTGCGCAAGTTGCCGCTGCCGCCCACGCCGCCGCCCGGTCTGCCGTCGGCGCTGCTCGACGCCAGGCCCGACGTGCGTCAGGCCGAGGCCCTGCTGGCGTCGTCGAATGCGCTGATCGGCGTGGCCAAGGCCGCGCTGTTCCCGTCGATCTCGCTGACCGGCTCCTTCGGCGGCGCCAGCGCCGAACTGTCGGACCTGTTCGATTCCAACGCGCGTATCTGGTCGGTGGGCGCGGTGCTCGACCTGCCGCTGTTCGACGCCGGGCGGCGCCGGGCGCGGGTCGACGAGGTCTCGGCTCAGCAGCGCGAGGCCCTGGCCGGCTACATCCAGGCCGTTCGCGGCGCCTTCCAGGAGGTCAACGACGCGCTGGTCAACGTGCGCCAGGCGGCCGAGGCCGAGGAGGCGCTGGCTTCGCAGCTGAAGGCGGCGCGGCGGGCGCTGGAGCTGTCCGAGATCCGCTACAAGGCGGGCTATTCCGGCTTCCTGGAAGTGCTGGACGCGCAGCGCAACGCCAACCAGGCCGAGCAGGCCTTCATCGACAACCGCCAGCAGCGCCTCATCGCCAGCGTCAGCCTGTTCAAGGCGCTCGGCGGCGGCTGGACCGGCCAGTAAAGCCGCCGTATGATCCGCTGCCGCCGCCGGTCCAGGCGGCGGCAGCGTTTCCCTCCGGCGCGGCTTGGACCGCCGTGACCTCCGCACCCGCCATCCGCCACGCGGCACGGACTCCGCGCGTGCTCGAGTCGAACCCGTCTCATGTCCGCCAGTAAGTCCAGTCTGATCATCATCCTGGGCGCGCTCACCGCGTTCGGGCCGATGTCCATCGATATGTATCTTCCCAGCCTGCCCGCCTTGCAGCAGGCGCTCGCCACCGACGCCGGATCCGTGCAGTTCACCCTGGCGTCGTTCTTCATCGGCCTGACCGTCGGCCAGGTGATCTACGGCCCGGTGAGCGACCGCTTCGGCCGCAAGCCGCCGTTGTACGCCGGCTTGTTGCTGTACGTGCTGGCCTCCATCGGCTGCGCCTTCGCGCCCAGCATCCAGTCGTTGATCGGGCTGCGCTTCGTGCAGGCGCTGGGCGCCTGCGCCGGCATGGTGATCGCGCGCGCCATGGTGCGCGACCTGTTCGACGCGCAAACCTCGGCCCGCGTGTTCTCCCTGCTGGTGCTGGTGATGGGCGTGGCGCCGATCCTGGCGCCCTTGGCCGGCGGTTACCTGCTCACCGCGCTGGGCTGGCAGGCCATCTTCGGGGCGCTGGCGCTGTTCGGCCTGGCGTGCCTGCTGGCGGTGGCCTGGGGGCTGCCGGAAACCCGCAGCAGCGCCCAAGCCACGGAGCCGCTGCGCTTGGGCACGGCGCTGCGCGGCTATGCCTTTCTGCTCAAGGACCGGCTGTTCGTCGGTTACGCGCTGGCCGGCGGCGTGGTGTTCGGCGGCATGTTCGCTTACATCTCCGGCTCGCCGTTCGTGTTCATCGAGCTGCACGGCGTCTCGCCCGACAGCTACGGCTGGCTGTTCGGCATCAACGCCTTCGGCTTGATCCTGGCCTCGCAGGTCAACCGCCGCCTGTTGTCCATCTGGTCGGCCGACGCCATCCTCAGCGCCGCGCTGACGGTCGCCGCCGTTTTCGGGCTGCTGGTATTCGCCGTCGGCGCCACCGGCTTCGGCGGCCTCACCGGGCTGTTGCTGTCGCTGTTCTGCTTCATCGCCAGTCTCGGCTTCACCCAGGCCAACTCCATGGCCGGCGCCATGGCCCACCACGGCCCGCGGGCGGGCAGCGCATCGGCGCTGCTCGGCACCCTGCAGTTCGCCGTCGCCACCCTGGCCGGCATTTCCGTGGGCGCGCTCGACGACGGTACGGCGCGGCCGATGACGTTGGTGATCGCCGTGTGCGCGGTGGTCGCGTTGCTCATCTACCGCGGCTTGGTGCGGGGGAGGGCGGTGGAGGCCTGAGCGATCACCGCGATGGTGCCCTCACGGGCCGACACGCCGGACTGCGATCCGTCATCGGTGGAGGAAATCGGCCAGCCGCGCGTACGAGCGATGCGCGGCTAGCCGAGCCTCGTGCGCGGCACGTATACCGCGACGAGTTCAATGGTTCAGCGGCGTGCGCCACGCTAGCCGCGCCCATGGCGATCCCGGCGTCGCGATCAGCTTGAGCAAGTGCCTGAAGTGGCGGTCGCAGGCCGTTCTGGAGATCGCCTCCGCCGACCAGTAGGAGCGCCCCACCACGTAGCTCAGGCCGAAGTGCTCCCAGCCGTCGAACGACCGCTGCGCCCTTTGGCCGGCGGACCTGATCAGTTGCAGCGTTTCCTTCTTCTTGATCCAGCCGAGCGCGTAGGCGTCGCGGCAGAGCCACACGTAGCGGCCGATATCCCATGCGGCGATCCCCACACCCCTTAGCGCAACGGCGTGCTGCCGCACCAGTAGCCACTGGTTGCGCTGCTTGGGGCTGTTCACCAGGTCGAGCAATGCCTGAAACTGACTGTCCGACAAGGGGGCGGCGTAGCGGATTTTCGCCATGTATTCCGCGTTGTGCCCTTCGGCTTCGAGCCATTCCAGGATGTCGTACAAAGTTTTGCGGTCGGCGATTCCCCAATCCCGTGCCAGCGCTTGCCGATGCATCTTCACCGTCGGCCAGAACCGCGGGTAGGGCGCTATCCGGTCCATGGGACAGCCGTTCTGGGTCGACAGAAATCCGCTTAGTGCCAGGCACCACTTATCCGCCGTATCGATCCGCCTCAGCATGACCCACCTCGGCTACGCCACTTCCGCCAACAATTGCCGGTAATAACGGGATTTGCCCGGTTCGCGCCCCTCATAGGCTTTGCTCAGCTTGTCGTAAAGCTCCTTGCTGTCGGCGCTCGACAGACGATCCAGTATCCGTAGTTCCAATGCCTCTTCGTAGCAGCGTGCCGCCAGCTCCGGCTGGTTCATCTGCCAGTGGCACTGGCCTTTTAGGTAAGCGACGAAGCCGTCGAACATCTCCGACTTGCTGGCGTAGGAAAGGTACTCCAGGGCCTGATTGAAGCGTCTGACGTGGTAGAAGATCTCGCCAGCAGCCAGGTTGTAGTCGACGTTCCTCGGATCTCGCGACAGCGCCACCTGTACGGCGGCCGCGGCGGAACGCCAGTGCTCGTGCGATTCTTCGCCGGTATCTGGTTGTCGCTGAGCCAAGTGCCGGCACAGCAGCGCCGCGGCGTAGTAGTAGTCCGGGTCATGCGCGCCTTGGTGAAGCAGGCCGTTGAGGAACTCCTGTTTCAGCCAGGCGAGCTGCTTTTGGTCTAGCGTCGCGCCGCAGAAAATGATCATTTCCTTGGCGGCATCCACGCCGCTGCGGCCTCGCTTGATCGAGCGCTTGATCACATCGGCGAAGCCTCGGCGGGCGTCCGCGCCGAGCGCCGCCAAGGCACGCGGTCCAAGGGTGCTGAAGCCGTTCTCGAACACGCTCGCGAACGACATGGAGTTGGTGAGCGCGTACGCTTCCTTGAAGCGGCCGAGCGCGAACAGCAGTTCGCCGGCCAGCAGGGCCTCGTGCCTCTTCCACTGGCGGCGCCGCTTGCTCAGGCGCTCGAACATCTCGAGCCGGACTTGAGCGAGGCCTACGCGCGCCTCGTAGTCGTGTGGAACCAACGCGGCCGCTTCATCGAGCAGTGCCTCCGCCGCGTCCAGTTGCCCGCAGCGCCAGTAGCACACGCCTAGCCCCTTGAGCGCTTCGCCTGTGGACGGCGCGTGCTCGACCACTCGCCGAAACAGCGGTCGCGCCTTGGCGTGCTCGCCGCGAGCGAGCAGCAAGCGTCCGAGCGCGAGCAGGTCGTCCGGCCGTCCCCAGCGGGAGGCGAGAGTCCGTAAGCAGCCGATAGCCTTGGCACTGTCCCCACTCTGCAGGAAAACGCGAGCCATCAGGGCGTGTAGCGCTCGATCGCCGTCGAACGCCTGCATGGCCTCGTGGTACGCGGTCTCGATCTCCGCCACGTCCGCGCGCTGCAGCAGATACAGGTCCTCGACCAGCCGGCGGCGCCGGAGGTAGTGCTCGAGCTGGGCGTTGTCGCCGCCGAAACTGGCGACGAACTCGAAGTCCAGGTAGAACGGCGCAACCGACAGCAGTCGCAGGAAGGTCTCGACCAGCCGCTCGCCGTCCCGATCCGACGGCGACCAGGCGCCGTCGCGAAACCCGAAGATCTCGTTCAGGTACAGATAGACGACGTAGGGGATAAAGGGGCGGCGGCAGACGAAGGCGAGGCAAGTGGTCGCCGTCTCGTTGCGACGTTCGGGATCGGCGAACACCGGTTCCCTAAGTAGGCATTCCCACACCTCCTGCTGGAACCGAAGCCTACGGTCCTCCCAGACCATCTCCATGGCTTCCTCGAGCGTACCGGGGGTGTAGATTCGATCGGTCCACGGCAGCAGGGGCAGGGCCGTCGTCTGTTCAGGTGATTCGGGGGTAACCGCCGGCGGCAATTCCAGTTTGGCCGGAGCCGGTGCGGCCCGCTCGGGGCGCGAGTCCAGTACGAAGGAAAGCACCTCTGCTTCCTTGTAGGCCTGCTGCAAGCGCGCGAACTCCATCGGACGCTCATCGGGGCAGCACGCCTTGATGTGCTCGACGTAGGCTCTCTTGATGAGGCGCCGGTTGGTGGTGGAGGTAACTCCAAGAACGGTCCAACAGTCCTTTTCTGTTTTCATGTGATTCTTCCGTGAATCATCCGCGCAGCCTTAGCGGAGCGATCTGATAAAGCTTTCGGGTGATCAGTGTTTTGGGGCGGTTTTTTCTGGATATGCTCTGATGTCGGGTAGGGGTGGCTATACGTCTTGTTTCTTGCCCTGTCTATTGACCTGATTGATGGCCGCTATTCTTGAGTGCTGTTTGCGTATTAAGTGAGTTGCAATGAGGTGAGTCGGTTGGGGTTTGGCTGATTGATATTGATTTGATATTTTGCTCGGTGAGTCGTGTTTGTTTGATTGTGGGGATTCATCTCAGGGGTGCCGAGAACCTTTCTCTGTCAGATTTTGTCTGGTCCTGTTCTCAGGTTGGCGTTGCAAGGGGTTGTCTGTGTTTTTTCTTCGGATATTTTTCGATCTGTCGCTTGTGTGTGCAATCTGCTGAGTGGCGATTAATTTTTATGTATTTTATCAAACTATTTTTCTCAGTGAGACGACAATCTGTGCTGTCTTGGTTAAGTTGAATGAGCTGGTTGTTTTTGTGTGCTCACGGAATTGTTGCGTTCGTCTTTTATTGCTCCCCATATTTTGCCAACTGGATCTATCTCGATTATGTCGCTATATATTCTCTTGACTAGCCCTCCTTCTATTGTTGCGCCCAGAATGTAGAAAGGCATGGCAGCGCAGCAGCTTAGTTCATCGATGCGGTTTTTTATGAGGTTGAGCTTGCAGGCTAATGCTTTCTGTCTTGCGCCATAAACGACGAGGACGAATTCATGTTTTTCTATAGAGGTCTTGTTGATGAATTCTTCTATATCGCGCTCGTCGGCGTTGAGCCAATCGATGGATACCGCTCCGGGTATCTTGCTCCAGTCTAGTCTGTTGCCGCTAGCGTCCCAAGGCATTGTTGTCAGAATTGCATCCGCCTCTTGAGAGACTTCTGGGGGTAGAGACTCGCATGAAGCTTCTGTTATGAATTGAGACATTAGGGGGCGATCGACGGTGTCAATCATGGTGATTTCTTCATAGTCTTGGGAAGTGTTCAAGAATACTCAGGTAATGGTCAAGGGATCCTTGGTCTACGATTATCGCTCCGAGCTTCCAGTTCTTCCGTTTCGCTCCTTTTCTTATCCACCAATTTATGTGAAAACACTTTTCTGATTTTGGGTCGAAGTCTACTCGCCATCCTCTGGTGCCATCTGGGCTTTGCATGCCGGTCACTCTTCCTTTGTGCGGTCCCAATTCTTGGACAAACGGTACCGCATCGTCTCCAAGTCCAGCGCGTTCTTTCGCAAGTTTGCGCGCCTTGCCGAAGGCATTGTAAGGGTCCGAGCCTCCAACTATCTCGACAAGCTCAGGACATCCCGCCAACCCGAGCGGATCGACCCACACCAATGGGTTGGGCACATACGCCTGCGGCGTCAATCCCCCAGCCAGCCCAATCGGATCAGGCGTGAGGTACTGTCCGGTCTGCGGGTCATAGTAGCGGAACCGGTTGTAGTGCAATCCCGACTCAGCGTCGGCGTACTGGCCCTGGAAGCGCAGCGGGCAATCGCTGCGTAGGGTCGGGTCGGTGTGCCGCTGCACGCTCAGTACCTCGCCCCAGGTGGCGTGTTCGGCGCGCCAGGCGATCTCGCCGCGGGCACTGAGCAGCGCCAAGGGCGTGCCGAGGTGGTCGTTGACGGTGTACCAGGTCCGACAGTCCGGTGGCGGCCGTTGCCCCGGGAAGGCGGCTTGGTAGTTGGCGATGACGTGGTGGTCGCGCTCGACGCGCAGCTGTTGCTTGGCCAGGGGTACGAAGCTGTGGGGGTGGAATACCCAGATTTCGGCCTCCGGCTCGGGCGCGAAGCGGTCGTCGCGGTAGCGTCCGTCGACTTCGGCGGCGAGTACATCGCCGCTCCAGAGGCTGCGGCGGACGCGGCCGGTCGTTTCGTTGCGTTTTTCTATGCGCCGGCCCAGCGGGTCGTAGGCATAGTGCCAGCGTTCGCCGCGGAGGCTGCGCAGGCCGACCAGTTCGCCGCGGGCGTTGTAGCGGTAGTGCCAGATTTCGGGGCGGTAGCCGTCGCGCAAACGGTCTTTTTGCACCAGCCGGCCGGCATCGTCGTAGAGGTAGCGCTCGGCGTTGCGGGAGCGCACGCGGCCGCCGTGGTGGCTCAGGCGCCAGCGCTCGGGCAGGCCTGGGCCGCGCTGGCGGGCATGGGCTTGCAACTCGCCGAGCGGGCCATAGCCGAAGCGCTCGCCGCTGAGCGGGCCCTGCGCTTCGACCACGCGCGCGGCGGCGTCGTAGCGGAAGTGCCGCTCGCCGAAGTCACGGTCGGCGATCAGGCTGGGCAGGCCGCTGCGGTGGTAGCGGTAGCGGCGTTGTAGGCCGGCGTCGAGCAGCGATCCCGGCGTTTGCGGTAGCTGCCCGACCGGGCCGTAGCCGGCTTGCTGTTCCGCCAGCAGGCCGCTGGGCGTGTGGCGCTGGTGCAGGGCGAAGCCCTGCTGGGTGTGGGCCTGGAGCAGTAGACCGCGGCCGTCGTGCCGCAGGTGCAACGGCGCGGTCCGCGGCAGGGTCAGGCGCTCGAGCAGGCCGTTGCCGTCGAAGGCGTAGTCGGTGACGTGCGGCTCGTCCTGGCCGGGCAGGTAGAGCAGGCGCTGTGTGCACAGGCCGTCGTCGTCGTAGCGGTAGACGATGCGCGCGTCGTTCTGGCGCTCCTCGACCAGGCGGCCGTCCGGGTCGTAGTCGAAGCCGAGCTCGCACTCGGTGTTGACGGCGCGCACCAGCCGTCCGAGGGCATCGTACTCGTAGCGGGTAGGCGTCTCGCCGTCCGCTTGCTCCAGTACGCAGCGGCCGAGCGCGTCGTACTGAAAGCGTATGGTTTGCCCCGCGCCGTTGGTCTTGGCGAGGAGCTGACCGGCGGGATCGTACTCGTAGACCGTGCGGCAGCCGGCGTAGTCGATCTCCTCGATCACCCGGCCGGCCGCGTCCAGCCGGTACTGGTAGCGTTGGCCGACGGGATTGGTGACGGCCAGCAGGCGCAGGTGGTCGCGGTCGTAGTCGAAGCGGTAGGCCGCGCCGCTGCCGTCGGTCTGTACCGTGCACAGATCGAACGGACCGTAGGCGGCGTGGCTTTGCCGGCCTTCGCCGTCGCGCCAGGTCACCGGGTTGTGCTCGCTGTCGTATTCGACGCTGGCGCGATTGCCTTCCGGGTCAACGCGCGCGACCAGGCGATCGCGCTCGTCGTACTCCCGTAGGGTGCGCTGGCCGAGCGGATCGACCCGGGCGATGCAGCGGTCGAGGGCGTCGTATTCGAAGCGCGAGCGGTGGCCTTCGCCGTCGACGTGGGCCACCAGTCGCTGAGCGGCGTCGTACTCCCAGCGCAGGGTGCGGCCGGCCGGCGTGGTGAACTCGGCCAGCTGGCCCGAGCCGTGGTAGCGGTATCGGCTGATCCGTCCCTGCGGGCTCTCCACGCTCACCGGCTGGCCGGCGAAGTTGTAGCGGTAGCGCCAGACCTGGCCGAGCGGATCGATCAGCCGCGCGGGATGGCGGCACTCGCCCTCGTATTCGAAGCGGGTAGTGGCACCGTCCGGCGCGGTGACGGCGCACAAACGGCCGTGCTCGTCGTAGGCGTACTCGCTGCGCCGCCCCAGCGGGTCGATCTCGGCGATCACCCGCTCGTGACCGTCGTACACCGTCTCCCGCGTTTCCCCCAGCGGATTGGTGATGTGGGTGACGAGCTTGCGGGCGTCGTAGCGGTAGACGGTGGCGCGGCCCTGGCTATCGGTGACGGTGGTGGTACGGTTGGCCGGGTCGTAGTGGAAGCGGCCGAGGTAGTAACCGCCGGCGCACTCGTTGCCGACGCAGCGGCCGTGGGCGTCGTAGCTATAGCGCGACCAGGTGTGCTGGCCGTCGCGCCACTCGCTCATCCGGCCGCGGCCGTCGTAGCGGTAGAACAGATGATTGCCGGCTCGCGCCCAGGCTTCGCTGAGGTAGCCGTCGGTGTAGTCGTAGCGGACCAGCTCCAGCTCGGCGCCGTCGAGCAGGCGTTGCACGCTGCGCAGCCGGCCGCGCTCGTCGTGGCGCAGGGCCAGCACGATGCCGTCGCTGTGGACGATGCGGACGATCCGCCCCCGCGCGTCGCGCTGGAAGTCGACGCGGTTGCCGTAGGCGTCGAGTTCGGCGCTGAGCAGGGCGCGATCGCTGGCCACCGGGCCGAAGCGGCGCTCGCCGCCGCTGGCGAGGTTGACCAGCGCGAAATAGCCGTCGCGCCGCTCCAGACGCCAGTGCGGGTAGTCCGGCTGCAGGCTGGCCCGGTACGGCAGCGGCAGGTCGAACGGGACGATCTGGCCGTCGGCCAGATGCAGGTCCAGTTCCAGCCCCGCCGGCGTGCGGCGGATCAGCAGTTGCTCGTTCCAATTCTCGCGCCAGCCCGGGCCGAGCGTTTCGCTGCCGGCGTCGCCGCTGCGGTAGTAGCGGGTCAGGGTAAGGGTAACGGTGCGGCCCAGGGCCAGGTCGGTGCGGGTCTCCGTCACCTCGCCGGTGACGACGTCGATGGGGTCCTTGTCGCAGACGCGCTTGTCCAGCGCCTTCGCGCCGCCGCGGTTGCGCGTGGTGACCTTGGCCAGCGCTGTCCGGCCCACGCCGGCGGCGCCCTTGACCGCGCCGAGCAGCGCCTTGCCGCTGAACAGCTTGGCCGCTCCGCGCCACAGTCCGGCGGTCGGCGGGACGATGAACTCCACCGCGAACAGCAGCACGCGCTGGGCCAGCGGGAACTCCTCCTCCACCGCCAGCACCCGCACCGTGCCGCCGCCGATGAACACGCTCTTGGCGCCTTCCTTGATGGCGCCGCCGCAGCCGGTCTTGTCGCCGATGCGCGCCGCCGGGCTGCCGTTGATGAAGACGTTGCTGGAGCCCTCGGCGATGGGGATGGGCCCTTTGTGCTTTACGCAGGCCACCATGTCCTGCTCGGCGCGCGCCGCCGGCTGGCCTTCGATGAACACGTCGGGGGAGCCGCTGATGATCGGCCCGTCGGGCGGCGCCAGCGCGTCGAAGAAGTCGCTGACCGCCGACGATACCGAGGCGATGGCCGACGCCGCGGCCATGGTCACGGCGACGCCCACGCCCAGCGCGGCGCCGCCGGTAACGCCGGTAAGCGCCACCGCCGCGGTCACCAAGGCGGCGCCGAGCAGCGCCCCGGCCACGGCGCCGGCCATGGCGGCCATGAAACTCTTGTGCTTGATCTGGTGGCCCAGATAGGCCGCGGCGGGGCCGGATGGCCCGCCGCCGGTGCTTGTCATCGCTTCCGCCGGCGCGCACAGGCGCGCGCCGTGGACGGCAGCCGCCACGATCGCTCGCATGTCGGCTCCCTTACGCCGCGTTGGCCGGCGTGTAGCTGTCGAGCAGGGCCAGGCAGTGCTGACGCACCGCCGCCGACAACGCGGTGGGCGAGGTGAAGGTGAAGCTCAGCAGGCGCCGTCCGCTCAGGCTCAGCGCGTTGAGCTGGTACATCCGCCCCTGCGGACTGTCCCAGGCGTACTCCAGCGCCGGAACGGCGAAGGCGGGATTGCGCAGCGGGTGCTCGGTGAGCGGTTTGAAGCCGGACAGCTCGGTGGCGAAGCTCTGGCGTTGCGCTTGGAGATAAGCCGACGGCGATTCACCGTCGGGCACGGTGTCGCGGTTGATGACGAGGTTCAGCGGCGGCAGGGTGCCGAGCTGGAAGACGTTGATGGTTTGGTCCTGGAAGTCGCGCCAGGCCGCCGGCCAAGCCAAGGTTCCTTCGGCGAATCGATAATCCATTATCGAGCTCCGCGATGGCGGGTTATTGGGTGCGAGGGCCAATCCTAGGCCCTGGTGCCGGCCACGTTAGCCGCCGCCTCGGGAATCGTAAAGTGAGTTTGCACACCGCCGCCGCGACCGGTTTCCGCCAGCGCTTCAGTGGCTTGGGGCGGAGGTGGGCAGGACGCCTCGAGGAGGAACATCTTCTTCCAGCCTGGGCTGGAGCCGTCCCGACGCCATGGGTGGGGAATCGCGGTGACGATGGCGTAGCGCAGGCGCGGCGGCGTGAGCTTGGCGTTGCCGCTGTCGCCGACCGAGCCGTTACGCTGGCCGCCGCCGAGAACCAGCGGCAGCAGCGCCGCCACGGCCTTGCCCCGATGGCGGCGTAGGCTCACGCGCGGCTCCGCAGGTGCCGAATCAGCGCCAGCACCGCGCCGGCGAGCGCCCCATAGAGGTGCGAGTCGACCACCACGCTGCCGCCGATCAACTGCTCGGTCGTACCGGCGCCGGCGATTTGCTCCCAGACCAGCTTGGCCGCCAGCGCCGCGAGCACGATCAGCGCGAAGCCGCGCGAGCGCCGCCACTCGCCGGCGGCGGCGAGTACCAGCAAGCCGTGCAGCGCGCCGGACAGGCCCACGTACCAGGCCACCGTCGGGCTCCAGCACAGCAGGCTGACGCCCACGGCCAGGCCGAGCAGCAGCAGATAGCCGAACAGGCGCAGCGGCCGGTCCGCTTCGGCGCCCGGGAAACCGATGCCGATGATCGCCAGTCCCGCCAGGTTCAAGGCCAGATGCGCCCAACCCAGATGCAGCAGATTGCCGGTCAGCAGGCGCCAGACCTCGCCGTGCAGGATCGCCTCGCGCTCGTAGCGCAGCGCATCGGGCGCGAGCAGCTGCAGCGCCGCCGCGAGCAGCGCGATCAGTGCTATGCCCCAGTAACGGTACAGCTGCGTGGCGCGCGCGCCGTGTGGTCTGGTCATGATCGTTCCGGTGGTGAGGACGGGCTGGAGTTTAGCAGCGGCGCCGGCTGTTAATGCCGGGGTCCGGTTTGTACACTGGCAGGCCAACCCCCGCCTACGCGTCATGGATTAGGAAGCCGCGCGACATGTTCCTCGACCGATTCTTCAAGCCCCGCTGGCAGCACGCCAAGCCCGAGGTTCGCAAGCAGGCCCTGCTCACGCTCTCGCCGCAGAATCCCGACGACATGGCCGTGTTGCTGCAACTGGCCGAGCACGACGCCGACGCGGACGTGCGGCGCAGCGCGGTCAAGCGCGTGTCCGATCTCGCCTTCCTGCGCCGGCGCGCCAGCGAGGACAGCAATGCCGGCGTGCGCGAGGTGGCCAGCGCGCGCTACCGCCAGCTGCTCGCCGGCGGCACCGACGAGGCCGATCTCAACGCCCGGTTGGCCGAGCTGGCGCTGTGCAGCGACGAGTCGGTGCTCACCTTCGTGGCGCGGCGCGGCCGCGAGCCCGAGCTGCGGGTCGCCGCGCTGGGCCGGATCGACACCGACGCGGTGCTCGAGGATGCCGCCGTCAACGACGACGCCGCCCGCGTTCGCCTGGTCGCGGTGCAGCGCCTGCGCGATCCGGCGGCGCTGGAGCGGGTGAGCCGCCATGCCCGCGACAAGGACAAGAAGGTCGCCAGGTTGGCGAAGGAAGCGCTGGAGGAGATCAACCGTCGCGAGGCCGCGGTGGCCAAGGCACGCGAGCAGCGGCTGGCGCTGTGCGAGGCGATGGAGGCGCTGGCGGCCGGCCCGTGGCGGGACGGCTACCGCGGCGAGAAGCTGCGCTTGGAGAACCGCTGGCAGGCGGTGACGGTGGCGGCGGACGAGGACTTGGCGGCGCGCTTCGCAACGGCGCGGGAACAGGCCGAGGCGCGGATCCGCGAGGAGGCGAACCGCCCGGCGCCCGAGCCGGCCCCGCAACCGACCCCGGTGGAGGTGGCCGCGGCGCAGCCAGCGCCCGATCTCACCGCGCTGATCAACGACCTGCAGGACCAGCCCGAGCCCGATCCCGTGCGCCTGGCGGCGCTGGAGCAGCAGCTGACCGCCGCCGAGGCGGCCGGCGAACCGGCCGATCATGCCGATGCCGCCGCCTACCACCATGCGTTGCGCTTGCTGCGCGACTACTTCGAGGCGGCGCAGCGCTACCTGACGCATGAAGGCGAGGTGGCCGAGGCGCTCAACGCCGCGCATACCGCCGATGCCAACGATGACGTGTCGCTGCGCGCCGCCGCCCAGGAGCTGCGGCGGGTGCTCGATCTGACCGCCTGGGATCTGCCGCTGCCGCGGCCGATCATGCTGGAGCAGGCGGCGTCCGAGCTGGACGCGGTGGAAGAGCAGCGCGAGCGCGCCAGCGCCCAGCGCGCGCAGCAGTTGGCCGCCCTCGATCAAACCCTGGAGGCGCTGGAGCAGCAGCTCAACGGCGGTCATCTCAAGGAAGCGCAGCGACTGCTCAACAAGGCGCAGCGCGCGGTCGATCAGCTGCCGCCGCGCGATCACGAGCGCTTGGGGCGGCGGCTGAAGAAGTACGCCGGCCGCGTGCGCGAACTGCAGGATTGGCGTCGCTTCGCCACCTTGCCCAAGCAGGAGGAACTGTGCCGGCAGATGGAGGCCCTGATCGACGCCGATCTGGAGCCGCCGGTGCGCGCCGAGCAGGTGCGCGCGTTGCAGGAGCAGTGGAAGGCCACCGGCGGTTCCGGCTCGCCGGAGGGGCAGCAGCTGTGGGAGCGTTTCCGGAGCGCCGCCGATCGCGCGTTCGAGCCGTGCAAGGCCTATTTCGACGAACAGGCCCGGATCAAGCAGCTCAATCTCGACCAGCGCGTGCTGATCAGCGAGCAGCTGGAGACGTTCGTCGCCGGCGCCGATTGGGAGCGGCTCGACGTCGCCAAGTTGGAGACCATCCGCGCCCAGGCACGCAAGGAGTGGCAGGCGGCGGCGCCGGTCGACCGCCGCGCCAACGAGCCGGTGCAGGCGCGGTTCGAGGGTTTGATGCAGACCCTCACCGACCGGATCCACGCCAAGCAGGACGTCTGCCGCGAGCGCAAGCAGGCGCTGGTGAAGCAGGCGCGGGAGCTGATCGAGCTCGACGATGTCCGCGCCGCCACGCAGCGGGCCAAGGAACTGCAGGCGCAGTGGAAGGAGATCGGCGCGGCGCAGCCGGCGGTCGACCGCCGCTTGTGGAAGGAATTCCGCGCCGCCTGCGACGCGGTGTTCCTGCGCCGCGACGAGGCGCGTAACCAGCAGGACGCCGAGCGGCAGGCCAATCTCGCCCGCGCCCAGGCGCTGTGCGAGCAGGCCGAGGCGCTGACCCAGGTCGAGGACGAGTCCACCGAGTCGCTGCGCGGCAAGCTGCAGAGCCTGCGCGAGGCGTTCGACGGCATCGGTCCGCTGCCGCGCGACGAGGCGCGGGGGCTTAACGAGCGCTTGCGGCGGGTGGAGCAGGCCCTGACCGAACGAGATCGCGATCGCGACCGGCAGCGGCGGCGCGAGGAACTGGCCGGCGCCGAGCAGCGCGCAGCCTTGTGCGAGCGGCTGGAGCAGTTGCTGCTGCGCTCACCGGACGACGCCGGCGCCGAGCTCGATGCGGCGCAGGCGCAGTGGGACCAACTCCCGGCCGCCCCGACCGAGGCGCGGGCCGAGCTGCAGGCGCGTTGGGAGCGGCTGCTGGCCGCGGCGGGCGGCGCTGGTTTCAGCGCCGAGGAACTGGCGAGCAATCTGGCGCGGCGCCACGAGTTGTGCGTGCGCGCCGAGATCGTCGCAGGCGTGGATTCCCCGGCCGAGGACCGCGGCCTGCGCATGGACCTGCAGGTACGGCGCTTGGCGCAGGGCATGACCGAGGGACTGAAGCAGCGGCCGCAGGACGAGGCCAGGGCGCTGCACTTGGAGTGGCTAGCGGTCGGTCCCGTGCCGGCGGACGCCGCCGCGCTGGAGGAGCGGTTCCGGGCCGCGGTTGCGCAGGCCGGCCGGAGCTGATTCGCTTCGCGCGGGGTGCGCGCGCCGCGCCCCGCGGGAACAGCGTCACGGCAGATCGAAGAACAGCAATTCGCTATCCGCGCGGGCCGTGACCAGCGGATCGGCGGTGCGCAGCAGGCGCGCGCCGTCCCCCGCGCCCAGCCGGGTGCCGCCTATCGCGACCTCGCCCCGCGCCAGATGCAGGTAGCCGACCCGGCTGCTGTCCAGGCTCAGCCCGATGTGCTCGCCGGCGGCCAGGCGGGCGATGTACAACCGCGCGTCCTGGTGGATGCGCAGCGCGCCCAGGAGGCCGTCGGGCGCGGCCACCAGCTTGATCCCGCGCTCTCCGTCGTGGAAGAAGCGCGCCTGCTGATAGCCGGGCGGCGAGCCCGGCCGCGCCGGCCGGATCCAGATCTGCAGGAAGTGCAGCGGCTCGTCGCGCGAGGCGTTGAACTCGCTGTGGGTGATGCCGGTGCCGGCGCTCATCAGCTGTACTTCGCCCGGTGTCAGCACGCCCTCGCCGCCGCTGCTGTCGCGGTGGGCGATGCCGCCCTCCAGCACGTAGCTGACGATCTCCATGTCGCGATGGCCATGCGGCGCGAAGCCCGCGCCGGGGGCGACACGATCGTCGTTGATCACCCGCAGCACCGACACGCCCATCCGCTCCGGGTCGACGTAGCCGCCGAAGGAGAAGGTGTGGCGGCTGTCGAGCCAGTCGAATCGGCTGCGACCGCGGCTGTCGGCCTGATAGACGTCGAGCATGACCACCTCCGTCGCTTGTTTCGGCTCAAGGTGGGGGCCCGGCGCCGGATCGGAAACGGCTGGCCTCAACCCGGCAGCGGTAGGCCGCGCAGCTCGATCCGGTCGGGGTGCACGAAGAGCGCGCTGCCCTGGTCGTACCAGTCGCCGAGCACGATGCGCTGGCAGGGCCGGTCATCGACCGTCAGGTCGTGAATCGCCGGCCGGTGGGTATGGCCGTGGATGATGCGGCCGACGCCGTGCTGGCGGAACGCGGCGGCGACCGCGTCGGCGTTCACATCCATGAGGTAGTCGTCCAGCGCGCTGTTGCGCGAGCTGCTCTCCGAGCGCGCCTGCTTGGCCATGTTCAGGCGCTCGGGCACGCTCATGGCGAGGAACGCCTGCTGCCAGGCCGGGTTGCGTACCATGGCGCGGAACTGCTGGTAGTCGCGGTCGTCGGTGCAGAGGCTGTCGCCGTGCATCAGCAGGGTCGGGGTGCCGTACAGGTCCACCACGCTGGGATCGGGCAGCAGCTTGGCGCCGACCGCGGCGGCGAAGCGCTCGCCCAGCAGGAAGTCGCGGTTGCCGTGCATGACGTATAGCGGCACCTGCTCGGCGAAGCGCCGCATCCCCGTCAGGATCGGGTGTTCGGCCGGCACCGCGTCGTCGCCGATCCAGGCCTCGAACAGGTCGCCGAGGATGTACAGGGCCTTCGCCTGCTCGCGCTGCGCCTCCAGGAATGTCAGGAACAGGCCGGTGACGGCCGGGCGGGAGGCGTCGAGGTGCAGGTCGGAAATGAAGATGGTCGGCTTGTCCATGATGACGCTTGGCGGAAGCTGGCTTCGGGAAGCGCTAGTGTAGCCGCCCGCGGCGCGCTTGCACTGCGGCGTCTGCCAGCTTTGTCGACCAAGCCCTTTCCGCTAAGATGCGGCGCCACGGCCATTTGCGCGGAACTCGCGTGGTACGCGGTCTCCGCACGGCATCAGCGCATCACTTCAGGAGCCGCCCGGCGGCGGAATAGCCCATGCTGCAGATCTACAACAGCCTGACCAAGCAGAAGGAAGTCTTCCGGCCGATCACGCCGGGCAAGGTGCGGATGTATGTCTGCGGCATGACCGTGTACGACTACTGCCACCTCGGCCACGCCCGGGCGATGGTGGTGTTCGACATGGTGGTGCGCTACCTGCGCTCGCAGGGTTACGACGTCACCTACGTGCGCAA
>Ga0182741_1000432_pt1 | contig 63701 bp, 52 predicted proteins | sample eDN5th37CBELigOP_FD_128874 | JGI IMG/M metagenome (GOLD analysis project Ga0182741, IMG submission 128874) | Enriched Organic Plus compost microbial communities from Emeryville, California, USA - eDNA 5th pass 37_C BE-Lig OP (version 2) (version 2) ...
CGGTCGGCGTTGCCCGCCGGCAGGCCGTGCAGCGTGTCGGTGCGCTCGAGCTTGGCGCCGACGCCGTCGAAGTCGAGCACCGGCCGGCCGTTGAGCACGCCGCTGAGCAGCCGCGGGCCGCCCGCCCCCAGCAGATCGTTGCCCAGTCCGGACTGGTCGGCCCAGCCGGTCACCACGCCGCCGGCGACGCTGACGCCCTGATCGGCCTCCAGGTGCAGCACCAGCCCGCTGCGCGGCAGCGGCTCGCCGATGGTGAGCGTCACCTCCGCCTCGTTGGAAACCAGACCATTGTCGTCCAGCACCCGGTAGCGGAAGCTGTCGCTGGTGCTGCTATCGCCGTTGTGGGTGTAGTCGATGTGGCCGGTGACCGGATCGACCACCGCCGTGCCCGACAGCGGGAACGCGGTCAGGTACACCGAGGCCGGGTTGAGCGTGCCGTCGACATCGCGGTCGTTGGCCAGCACGTCGATGCGGCTGGTCTGACCGCGCAGCGCCTGCGCATCGTCGTCCAGCGCCAATGGCGAGCCGAGGGCGTCGGTCACGTAGAAGCGTACCGTCTGTACCGCGTTCGGCGCCGGCACCGGCTGATGGCCGGCGTCCACCAGCGTCGCGGTAAGGGTGTGCGCGCCCGGCGCGACGTTGTTGAAGGTGTAGCTGCCGGTCGGGTGCATCACCGTGACCGGGGTCGCCCCATCGAGACTGAGCAGGAGGTGGCTGTAGTCGGTACCGCTCAACTGGAAGTTCAGCGTCACCTGCGGTCCCTGCACCAAGCCCTCGGCGGCCGGCGCGACGATGCTGATCGCCGCGTCCGGGACCGCGATCTGGATGTTGACGGTAGCGATATTGGACAGCGCGCCCTCGGCGTCGGCGACGCGGTACTGGAAGCTATCGCTGGTGCTGCCGCCGCTGCGACCGTGGGTGTAGGTCACCACGCCGGTGCCGGTGTCGATTTGCAGCGTGCCGTGCGCCGGCTGCTGCACGATCATGACGCTGGCCGGATCGAGTTGCCCTTCCGGATCGCTGTCGTTGGCCAGAACGTCGATGGTGGCGCTGCCGCCGTACATGACGCCGCCGGCGTCGTCCGCGGCGGTCGGCGGTTGATTGATGCTGGTTCCGAAGTACTTCTGCAGCAGGTAGTTGTCCACCTGCGCCCGCTCCGCGGCGGTCAAGGCGCGGTTGTAGACCAGCACCGCCGCCACCTGCATGTCGACATAGCTCACGCTGTCGAGCCTGGCGCCGAGCACCACCCTGGCCAGCACCGTGTCGAAGCTCTTCGCGTGCGAGGCGATCAGTTCGCCGTTGAGGTAATGCCGCAGTTGGTTCGACTCCACCACCGCGGACTGCATGAGCCAGCCGGCACCGGAGCCGACCCTGTTGGAGACGAAGTCGTTCGCTTCGCACCAGCCCTGCACCATCAGGCTGCCGCTGGGCGTCACCTGCAGGCCGAATGCCTTGTTGCAGGCGGCGTTACCGAAACCGAACCCGCCGTAGCCGCCGCCGCGGTAGTTGGCGACCACGTAGACGGTGCGGTCGCTGCTGCCGGCCGGGAATCCCTGCAGAAATGCCGTGCGCTCCAGCTTGTCGCCATCGCCGTCGAAGTCCAGCGCCGGGCGACCGTTGATCGCGCCGGTCACCAGGCGCGGATCGCCGGCGGCCACCAGGTCGTTGGCCAGCCCCGACTGATCGGACCAGCTAACGACACGGCCGTCGCCGGTGGCGACCACGCCCTCGTCGGCCTCCAGGTGCAGCACCAGGCCGTTGGTGACGACCTCCGAACAGGGACCGCTGGGCGCGAAATAAGCCGTCAAGGCGAGCCCGGTGGGCGGGATGGTGATCTGATGGGTCAGCGCCCCGCCGTCGGACCATGACGAGAACCGGTACAGCACGTCGTCCACGCACTGCTGCGGCGGCACCGACACTACGTGGTTGAAGCCGATAAGCGTGTCGTACGCGATCGGCGTCTGCAGCGGCAGACCGTCCACCAGGATCGGCGCCTGGATGGGCGAGGTCTGGAGCTGGAGATCGGTCTTGTCCGGATACACGAATACGCGGTCGGTCGCCGACAGCCCGTCGGAGTCGGTAACGGTCAGCTCGATCTCGTAGCGGGTATTGTCGTGATAGTCGTGACCGGACGTGTTGATCTCGAACGAACCGGACGTGCCGATGTGACCGGACGCGGCGGGATGGGTATGGCTGTTGTGCCAGAAACGAACCGTCCAGGAGAACTTCTCCGGACCGAGGACCTCCGTGGGATGGGTAGCCGTGCCGGCGAAATTGATCACATCGCCGGCACGGAACAGCGCCCCGTCGGCCGGCTGCGTGATCGTCACCACCGGCGGATTGCCGACCATGACGGTTACCGGCGCGGAGGTGGTGGTGCGGTTTCCATCCGACACCTGCACGCGCACCTGGTAGACGCCGTTGCTCGCGTACTGATGGTTGACGGCCTTGCCGGTGAGTTCCGTGCCGTCGCCCAGCAGCCAGCGGTAAGTCAGCGGGTCGTTCTCGGGATCGCTCGCCACCACGTCGAAGGCGACGGTCACCGGCGCCGGACCGGGCGTCGGGTTGTGCAGGATCTGCTCGATCTGCGGCGGCAGGTTGCCCGAGCTGTAGCTGATGCGCTTCACCGAGCCCATGATGTCGACGGCGTACAACGCGCCGTCCTGACCGACGATCAGATGCACCAGGGGCCCCAGCTGGTCCGCGAAGTTGTGGACACCCGCCACCGCGCCGGACTGGTCGAAGGTCAGATAGCGGATCCAGCCCTGGACGTAATCGGTGAAGAACAGCACGCCCTGATAGTTGGACGGGAACTGGCTACCACGATAAACCGCGCCCAGGGTAACCGCGCCGCCCTCGCCACCGGGGAAGATGTGGCCGTAGTCGTAGATCGGGTCGTCGTAGCGGGGATCGTTGCACTTGCCCTCGCAATAGGGCCAACCGTAGTTGGCGCCGGCGCGGCCGAGATGAATGTCCTCGCGCGCCAGGGTCTGGACGTTGCCGCCGACCTCGGCGATGAACAAGCGGCCTGTCACCAGATCCCAATGCGCGCGGTAGGGATTGCGCAGACCGTACGCCCAGATCTCGGGCAGCGCGCCGGCCGGGCCGTTGACGAAGGGGTTGTCGGCCGGAATGCTGCCGTCCGGATTGATGCGGATGATCTTGCCGCCGCCACGGGTGAGATCTTGTGCCTGCGCACCGTCGAACTCCTCGCCGGTGGTCAGGTAGAGCTTGCCGTCCGGACCGAAGCCGATGCCACCGCCGTAGTGGCAACAGTCGACGAAGTTCCTGTTGTACTGCCAGATCAGGACCTCGCTGGCCGGGTCGGCCCTATCCTCGATGTGGGAGAAGCGGGCGACGCGATTACGGCGCGTCGTGCCATGGGTGTAGTAGACGTAAATAAAGCCGTTGGACTCGAAGTTCGGGTCGATCGCGAACGAAGTCAGACCGCGCTCGCCGCCGGTGTCGATATCGACGATATCGAGGTAAACCCGAGGTGTCGGCACCGGATCATTCGGGTTGAATATGAGAATTCGGCCTTGCTTGAGGCCTAGCAGCATTCTCCCGTCCGGCAACTGCTCCAGATAAACCGGTTGCACGAGGCCGTCGAGAATCGTCTCCGCCTGGAAGTTGGCCGGCAGGGCGCGAACCTCCGTCGCGACCAACGCGAACAATGCGGCGAACAGTACCTTGAGAACTGCTGGGTAACGTCTCTTCATGACGCGACTGTCTTATTAGTGGAATACGAGAACCGGGGCGTCACGAATTGCCCCCGAAGAACGACCGGTAACCGCCTCGGCGCCGCGTGGTTGCTGCCTGTCACCAATAGGATGCGTGTCGCTCCCACGCCCGATCGGCAATCCTTGCCGGGCGCCCCGCATGTGACGCACATCTCAATTTCGCGACTTTAGGCGCTTGCAGGGAAAGGCGGCGATAGTCCTTTCGGACTAATTCATCGGTTCAGAGCCAGAACTAGACACGCGAAAGCCCGCTAGCGCGGACCACGACTTATGCGCAACTCAATGGCGACGCCCCATCGCGCGACTATCTATTATTTGGCATATCGGTATTTGCGGTTTTTCTTATTTACAAACCGGCCTTGCCATGGCGAAATTTCGGCGCTGGGCGGTGCTTATCGCGTTGCCGCCTAGTAGCGCAAACAGCGCACTCCTGTACAATAGCTCGAAAATAAGGAACGGCTGTCAGTTATCGCAGCCGGAGCGCAGGGGCGGGATACCGCCGGGGAACGCAGCAGGGATTCGGCAGTGCAAACCGTTCAAAGTACGATTTCTCCCGTGGCAACCGCCTCTTCGTCCAGCTCGGCGGCGAAACTCCCTACCTTCATGATCATCGGCGCCGCCAAGTCGGGCACGAGTTCGCTCGCCGACTACCTGGGCCAGCATCCCGATGTGTTCGTAAGCAGGATCAAGGAGCCGAATTACTTCGCGCTGGCCGGCATGCGGCTTCCCACCGCCGGCCCCGGCCCCGATCGGGTTCGCTACAAGCTCCTGTACCAGTACTCGGTCACGGATTGGGCGCAGTACCAAGCGATGTTCGCCGCAGCGCGCGACGAGCGCGCCATCGGCGAGGGCTCGGTCCGCTACCTCTATTACAAGGACGCGCCGGCGCGGATCCGGCAGGCGCTACCCGACGTGCGCCTGGTGGCGATACTGCGCGACCCGGTACAGCGCCTGTTCTCGCACTACTGCATGAACCGGCAGTTCCAGCTGGAACCGCTCGGCCTGGAAGCCGCGCTCGAGCACGAGCAGGAGCGCATCGCCGCCGACTGGGGCTGGGACTGGCACTACGCCTCGGTCGGCATGTACTCGGAACAGCTGGCGCGCTACTACGCGCTGTTCCCGCGCGAGCAGATCAAGGTGTTTCTCTACGACGAGTTCGTGCAGGACCCGCACAGGGTCTACCGCGAAATCTGCGAGCACATCGGCGTGAATCCGGACTTCCGCCCGTCGATGGAAAGCCGGCGCATGGTGCCCTATCACGCGCGCTGGCTAGCCCTCGATCGCTGGCTCACCTGGCCGAGCCTGACCCGCCGAGCGTTGGAGAAGACCTTGCCGCGCCGGCTGACCGAGCAGGCATTCGGCACGCTCAAGCGGCTGAACGCCGCGCCGGTTCCGCGGCTGGATCCGGAGCTGCGGCGTCGCCTGGCGGGCCGTTTCAAGGCGGATGGGCGGGCCCTGTCCGAGTTGCTGGGTCGGCCCATTCCGTGGGCGGGGTGAGAACATGAGCGAGCTACTACAACCGCTCCGCCAGGCGCAGCGTGTTCACTTGTCCGGCTACCAGGCCCGGGACTACGAAGTCATCGACTACCACATGTACGAGCTGCCCGGGACCGGCCTGAGTTTCCGGGGGCCGCCGCCCGCGCTCGACGGCGACTACTTCGCCTGCATCGGCGCGGCACAGACGTTCGGCTGCTTCTGCGAGTCGCCCTACCCCAGCCTGCTCGCCGAGCGCCTGGGCATGCCCGCGCTGAATCTGGGCTACGGCGGCGCCGGCCCGGAGTTCTACGCCAGCCACGAAGCATTGCTGTCCTATCTGAACTCGGCGCGGTTCGTGGTGGTGCAGGTCATGTCCGGCCGCAGCCAGAGCAACTCCATGTTCCATGCCGGCGGGCTCGAGTATCTGACCCGGCGCGCGGACGGCCGGCGCCTTTCGTCCGACCGCGCCTACCGCGAACTGCTGGAAGGAAACCAACTCTGGCGGCGCTTCCCGCTGCCGCGGGTCGGACGCAAGGTCGGCAAGCTGCTGGCGCTGCCGCGCGCGCATAGGGTGGTGAACGAGACCCGGCATGCCTGGATCGAAAGCTACCGCTCGCTGTTGACGCGCATCACCGTACCGAAGGTGTTGCTCTGGTTCTCCAAGCGACAGCCGGAATATCAAGAGCGCTACGCCAGCGTCTCCACCCTGTTCGGCGAATTCCCGCACCTGGTGAACGCCCGCATGGTGCGCGAGGTCCGGGAACTGTGCGACCACTACTGCGAGTGCGTCAGCAGCCGCGGCAGCCCACAACCGCTGCGCAGCCGTTTCACCGGCCTGCCGACCACCGTGAACCCGGCCGACGACCGTCCCGACCTGGCCGAAGCCCGGCCATGGTCCCACAACCGCTACTACCCGTCTCCCGAAATGCACGTCGACGCCGCCGATGCGCTGGAGCCGGTCTGCCGACACCTGATCGGAGGAAGCGTGAAATGACGGATTCCCGAGCCCCGATCCTGGTCCTGACGCGCTGGCGTCCGGACAAGCCCAACAGCGGCGTGAGCTTGCGCAACTGCCAGAACATCAAGGCCCTGACGCAACTCGGCCCGGTCGACATCGTCACCATCGGCCCGGAGCCGAAGGCGGAACCGGTGGCCGGTATCCGCGAGTGGGTCGCGTTCCACAACAAGCAGCTGCTGGACGAGCGCTCCTGGCTGACGCGGCTGCGCGGCCAGTTGTGGCGCATCGGCCTTGCACCGCATCCCACGGTCAACAACTACAAGCACCCGCGCGTCGCCGCCTGGCTGCGCGAGCGCCTACGGAGCCACGACTACCGCTGCGTGGTGGTCGAGGAACTCGCCCTCGCCGCCTACATTCCGCTACTCGCCGAGCACTGCACGGTGGTATTCGACGAGCACAACGTCGAGGCCAAGCTCGGCGCCGACATCAAGACGGCGCAGAACGACGATAGCGAACTTTCGCCACTGCGCCGCCTGAGCCGCCGGCTGTGGACGCACATGCTGCGCCGGGAAGAAGCGAAAGCCGTGCGCCGCGCCGACCTTACCTGGGCCTGCAGCGCCACCGACGCCGAAACGCTGAAGGCGGCTTATCGCTCAGGCAAACCGATCGTGGTCGTTCCCAATACCGTGGACACCGCCTCGTACCGGCGCCCGACCGCCGTTGCGTCGGCCGCCGACTGGCGCGAATCGCCGCTGACCATCGTGTTCCCGGGCACGTTCTCGTACTTCCCGAACGAGGACGCCGCGCTGCGCCTGATCCGGGAGGTGTTTCCGTTGGTCAAGGCGCGTCATCCGGGTAGCCGCTTGGTACTGCTGGGACGCGAACCGACCGCGGCGATGAAGGAGGCGGCGGCCGGCGCTGCGGATATCGAGATCACCGGCGCGGTCGACAGCGTTCTGCCCTATTTCGACCAGCCCTGCGTCGTCGCCCTGCCGATCCACGTCGGCAGCGGCACGCGCCTGAAGATCCTGGAGGCCTTCGCGCTCGACCGCCCGGTGGTATCCACCCGCAAGGGCGCCGAAGGCATCGGCGCCCGCGACGGCCAGGAGATCCTGCTGCGCGAATCCCCGTCCGACATCGCCGAAGCGGTGCTGATGCTGTGGACCGACACGCGGCTGCGAGCCGAGTTATGCGCGCGGGCAAGCGAACTGGTCGACGCCGAGTACTCGTCCAAGGCGGCGCTGGCACGCATCCGCAACAGCCTGGAACTCGCCGCCGGAGCGAACCCGCCCGGCGCGACGACAGAGGCGCGCTTGCGCACCACCCTCTAAGACGCGGCGCCCCGCTCCTCGAACCGTGGCGCACGAACGGGCCGCGGCCGCAATCGTGTTCAGCCGGCCGCGCGCCCCGTCAGATAGACATAATGCGCGAGGGAATTGCGCAATAACCCGCCCGTCGCCTTGTGCAGCGACTCGAGGCTGCCACCGATCGTCGCCGCCGGCTTGACCGAGCCGAAACCGGCGGCCCGGAGCCGTCGCGCCAGATTGCGATAGGTCGGAAAGCTCCGCTCCAGCCTCACCTCGCGCCAGCGCGGCTTGCGCACCCCCAACACCAGCCGCCGCAGCGCGCCCAGATTGGGAATGCGCGCCAACAGTAGCCCGTTCGGGGTCAGCGTCTGCCGCAAGCAGCGGACCAGGGCGTCCGGTTCGGGCAGCAGGTGGAGCACGTCGCGCAGGATGATGGCGTCGAATTCGCCCGGGCCGACGCTCGCCAGCTGACCGGGTTCGAGCACGCGCAAGCCGCGTCTACGGCAGCATTCGGCCAGCACGCCGTCCAGCGGCACGACGGTCACGTCGTGCCCCCGACGCTGCAGATCCTGCTCATGGAAACCGTCGCCGGCCCCCCACACGAGCACACGCTTGCTGCCGTCGCCGAGCGCCTCGGCGATGACCGGGTCGATCGGTTCGCGGCAGAACTTGGAACCGAAACCGCCGGGCAGGATCGTCTCCGGCTCGAACAGCAGGGTGCCTGTGAGCTCGCCGCGATGCACGGCGCGCAGGGCCTCCACATGCCAGCGCATTTCCTCCTCCGGCAGCCCCATCTTGCCGATGTACTTGTCCGGCAGATGGCGCAGGGTGAAGGTCTCGAGTTCGTCGAGGCAGACCAGGCGCTCGAAGCCGCAGCGGGTGTAGATGTCGGTGGCGGCGGCGCACAGCATGTCGTGGCGGCCTTCGTGCGGCTCCACGGTGAAACCGCCGGAGGCGATCGCCCGCCGCAACTGGTCGCGGCTGACGATGTAGCAGGCGGCGTGCTCGTTGGTGTAACGCGCCCACAGCTTGCCGCCGCGCTCGCGTATCGAGTTCGGATCCCAGCGAAAGAAGGAATGGCAGGTCGAGTAGTAGCGCGAGCCGTCCGGGCCGATTTCCATGCGCATGAAACCGGCGATCTCGTTGGGCGCCAATACCTGCTGCGAGTCGGCGAAGGCCTTGAACGCCTGCCACGTCAGCAGGGTGTCGTCCTCGCTGTAGATGAAGAAGTCGTAGTCGTTCTGGCGCTCGATGAACAGCTTGCGGTGGGCGAACGGCAGCGACCAGGGGTTGGCGGTCGGCGCGCCGACCCTGACCTCGACGTCGCGCCCCAGATCCTTCGGCCGGTCGGACAGGATCACGATGTCGACCGCTATCGGCATCGCTCGATACGCCGCCAGCAACTGCTGAACGTAGACGTCGTTCTTGGTGCCATGGTTGGCGATCGCCACCAGAACCCGCGGAGTGCTATTCATCGTCATGCCTCGATTCTCTTCATCCGCCGGCGAGCGGCGGCCGGAAACAGCCCCATGACCACGGCGGCGAGCCCGCGCGGATCGAGCGGATCCAACAACAGGGCTTCCAGCGCCCGCCGCCGGCCGAGTTGGGTCCGGCCGGTCATGAGCAAATGCTCGGCGTGGGTGCGCATGAAATACGCCAGCAAGCGCCTGATCCGGCGCTGCACCTCGAACGGACGATCGTGCGCGCGGATCGAGGCTTCCGTGAGGAACTCCAGCGACAGGGCGGCGAGTTGCCAACGGTAGCGGTGGTCCTTCGGCCGAGTCAGCCGAGTCGCCTCGTCGCCGTCGGAGAAGATCATCCCGACTTCTGGAATGACCGCGAACCGGCCCTCGAACGCGAGCCGGAACAGCAGCCGGCTGTCCTCGGCCACTTTCATCCGCTCGTCGAAGCAGCCGACGCGGAGCAAGGCCTGCCGCCGCGCGACCCAGGTCGACAGGATCAGCCGATGGCCCTCGAACCTGGACAGCGGCAACAGCGGGTCGTCGAACACCGTCACGCCGCCGGAGGGATACACCCCGTCGAAAGCGGCCGCGCCGTGCTCGCCGCGGCGCCAGTTGGCGGCGGACAATACGATCGATGGATCGGCCATCACCGCCAGCTGGCTTTCCAACTTGCCGGGCAGCCAGTAATCGTCGCTGTCGAGGAAGGCGATCAACTCGCCGGTCGCCGCCGCGATGCCGGCGTTGCGTGCCGCGGCGACGCCGCGGTTGGGCTGCGTCAGCAGGACGATGGCGTCGCCGTAGCGCTGGCGCAGCGCCACGCTGGTGCCGTCCTCGGAGCCGTCGTCGACGACCACGATCTGCTCCGGCGGCCTGGTCTGCCCCAATACGCTGTCGATGGCCCGCCCGACCGTGCGCAGGCGGTTGTAAGTCGGAATCACGACCGAAACGGACGGCGTCGTCATCCGGCGCGACCTCGCCCACGCCCGAACCCGGCGCTGGCGTAGCCCGCCCCGGGCTTGCCGCGATCGGCAACCTTGTCCATTGCTTGCAGGATCACGAAACCGCCTATTGCTTGGTTATTCATCCTGGCCCCACGGCGCCGCAACCGCCGCTTGCGCATCCACCGGCCGCGTCAGTCGGCGCGTAGCGCCGCCGACCATTCGCGCTCCCGCCGCACCACCTCGCGCCAGACGTTGCGCCGCTCGACCGAGGCACGCCGCCCGAGCGCGCTCAGCAGCGCGTGCGCGTACCAGCGCGTGCGCGGCCACAGGCTCAGCAACCAGTAGCCGGCGGCACGCTTAGTGGCCGGGAAGTGCAGGCGGATCAGATCCATCTTCGCCTTGAGCAGGCGCACCAGCTTGTCGGAGCGAACCGTCTCCGACGCGCCGCCGTAGTGAACGATGGTGGCGTCGCCGCTGATCGCCGGCCGCGCCCCGAGCTGGCGGGCGCGCAGGCACAGGTCGGCTTCCTCGCCGTACATGAAGAACTCGGTGTTGAAGCCGCCCAGCCGGTTCCACAGCTCGCGGCGGATCAGGAAGAAACAGCCGGATACGATGTCCACCTCGCGCTCGCCGCGGCGGTCCCAACCGCCCAGCCCCTCGGGGTTGAACAGCCCCACCCGGCGGAACAGCGACGACAGCCCCAGCGCCTGGCAGACCAGGCTCCACGGCGTCTGCCGCGACCAGCAGGAACCGGGGTTGAGGCTGCCGTCGGCGAACACGGTGCGGCCGCCCCAGATGCCGTGCTCGGGCCGGCGCTTGGCGAACGCCATCAGGCGGTCGATGGCCCGGTCGAGAACCACCGTGTCGGGATTGAGCAGCAGCAGGAATTCTCCGCGCGCCGATTCCGCGGCGCGGTTGTTGCCGAGGGCGAAACCGAGATTGTCCTTCGACTCGATCAGGCGGAGACGATCGCCGAACTCGGCCGCTATCGCCGCCGCGGAGCCATCGGCGGAGGCGTTGTCGAGCACGATCAGTTCGAATGCGGTATCGCGCGTTTCGCGGAACACCGACCTCAGGCATTCCAGCGTCATCTCCCGCGTGTTGTAGCTGACGACGACAATGGAAACCTCGATCCGATCACTGTCAGTCATAGCGTCCCTCCCCCGCCAAACCATCGGATACGGTCCAGTCCTCCGCCCCGTCCGGCTGCGGATCGTCCACCGCCCGCTCGGTGCTTCGCTCCGGCACCCAATCCACGGCCGCGCTCACCATCACGCCGAGTAGGATGTGGCTCAGCAGCAGCGGCGGCCCGAACAAACCGACCGACATGCTGGAGAAATCCAGGGCCACCAGCGTCGCCGCGAAACCGAACAAGAGTTGCCGCCGGCGGCTGTCGCGATCCGCCTGCCAGGCCCGCACGGTCTGGCGGATGGCACTGACGTGGGTGGCCAGAAACATGGCCCAGGCCGGCAGCCCGCCATACAGAGCAATGATCAGGAAGTTGTTGACGACATCGATGTGGCCGCGCCCGTCGACGATCTCGCCCCAGTGGTGCGGCCAGTTCGAGCCCACGCCGAACAGCCAGAACTCGTGCAGCCGCGAGACGGCCACCTCCATCAGCCGGGTTCGGTACCAGGCGGTGTGCTTGTCGAGCGCGAAGTAGTCGATCAGGTTGTAGAAGTGGCGGTTCGACGCGACCTCCAGCACCACCGCGGCGATCAGCGCCAACCACAGCGACGGCTTGATCAGGCCCGGGCGCTTCTCGTAGACGTACAGTCCCAGCAGCATGAAGCAGGCCAGCCACGGCCCGCTCGACATCGACGACAACGCGGCCAGCAGCGCTGCGATCCAGACCAGCTTGTATAGGCGCGCGTCCTTGAGATAACCGCGGACCGCGCACAGCATGCCCAGCACTAGCATCATCGCCATGCCGAAGTAGATCGACACCGACATGCTGCCCTGCGCGCGCAACAGGCCGTAGCGGTATTCGGTGTCCTTGTAGGCGCCGAAGCGCCAACCCTGGAAGCCGCGCAGGGCCTGGTAGGGCGACTTCGAGGTGACCGCCTCGTAGACGCCGGCGGCGCACATGGCGACGGCCGACGCCGCCAGGCCGAGATAGAAGCCGCGCACGTCCTCCGCCGACAGCAAGGTCACGCGGGCGATGAAGTACATCAGCACCGTGTCGAAGCCGCGGCCGATCATCTGCGACACATGGGGGAACGCCGAACCGGCGCAGATGGCGGCGAAGATGATCCAAAGCCAGATCGCCAGAACCAGCTTGTCGACGGTGCCGAAGGTGATGGCGCGGTGCCTGCCGCGGGCGATCATCTGGCCGAGCAGGGCGAGCGCGACCAGCCGCGGCACCGACATCTCCGCCAAACCGACCGGAATGCGCAGGAATTCCGGCCAAACCATCATGGACAGGACCACGATGCCGAGCGCGGCGCCCGGACTCTTGCGCGATAGCGCAAGCATCGCGAACACCACGAAAACCGCTAGCGTGGCCCCGACCATGAGCTAGGCTAGGCCTCCCACTCCCGGACCAGGGCGCGCCGATTCAGGCGCTTGACGAACACGCGCTTGGCCGTGCCCGCCACCGACTGCAGCTTCGCGCGCAGGGATAGGTTGCGCCACCAGAACCGGAAGGTTCGAAAACCGCGGTAGCTCGGCACGGCGGCACCGAGCAGGCGCAGCACGATGAGGCGCGCCCACAGCCCGCCCCGGGTCATCAGCAAGTTCGGCTGCGAGCGCGGCAGCAGGCTGGGATCGTAGGTCTCCAGCACCAGGTAGCCGGCCGCCTGCGCCTTCTTGATCGCTTCCAGGCCGCGCTTGCTGCGGGCCACGATCAACGACTTGCCCGGCTCGCCCGGCTGCACCTGGCGATACCAGGGGTCGCCCACGGCGACATCGGCGAACTCGCCGGTGTGGTCGGGGCAGATGTAGCAGCGCCACTGCCGGTAGCGCTGCAGGAAATCCCAGGATTCGGCGTAGGTAAGCTGCCGCACCTGCTGTTCGCCGGCGGCGGTGGTGCTGGTCGCCGTCCACAGGCCGGGCCAGCCGTTGCCGCGATAGCGCAGCCCGGTCAACGTTTCCGGATCGGTGATGCCCTCGCGGCGCAGCAGTTCCAGGTTGCCCTTGACCGACGGCACGCCGGCGCAGAAGAACGCGATGGTCAGCCCCAGGTTGCGATCCAGGTTCGGCCGCTGCTTGCGCGCCTGCTGCGCGCCGGCGACGTCGCAGGGCTTGCCAATGAATACGTGCGGCGTGTCGGCCTGCTCGATGCGCCCGAGTCCCTCGCCGGGGCTGGCCGGCGCGTAGCGCGAACCGGTGCGGGCGAGCAACTGCTCACGCGAGGTGCTGCACACGGTGTGGTTGAGATAGGGCTTGTCCTCGCGCGCCGCCGAGTGGATCACCCCACCCATCCGCTCCTGCTCCAGGCAGTACAGCGCCAAGGCGGTGGCCGCACCGCCGCTGGAACCGGCGAAGCGGATCTCACCGTCGGCGGCATAACCTTCCCAAACGCCGTAGACCGGCCCCCACGCCGACAACAGCGACTCGATCAGCCCCGGGTCCGGCCGCGGCTCGCTCGGGTGCGCCAGCGTGGCGCCGGGGCAAGCGCTCAGAGCCGCCCCGGTCGATGCCGGCGCGTTGTCGCGCAGGAACGGGCGCCGCCCGAACTCCAGCGCGTCGCCCATGCGGTAGCGCTCGGACTCCAGGAACGAGCAAACGCCGCAGCCGGTACACAGCTGGCGCTCGACGACTTCTTCGATGGACCGACAAGAACTGGCCATGGTGCTGCGCTACCTACCGACCGGACCGTTTAACCCCATCACCACCACCCCCACAGCCGACGCCTCACGCGCCACGCGCGCCGGCCGCGGCGCGCCCCGCCGGCAGGCGCGGCTCGACCGCCGGCGCGCCGAGCTGATCGATGGCCTGGGCGATGCACTCGAACTGCTCGCGCAAGGTGGACATCACCTGCGGCAGCGCGCGCCGGAGCGTGGAGCGCGCGGCCTCGCGCGCCTGGAAGGTCGCCAGCAGGCGCTCCACCAGCTCCGGGCCCTCCAGCCGGCGCGGGTCGAGCACGTTGTCCTCCTGGGCGCAGGTCCGGAACACGCCGCGGGTCTTATCGCTGTAGGACACCGCCGCGGTCGGCACGGCGCTCGACAGCGCCGCGATGGTGGAATGCATCCGGGTCCCGCAGAACCAGTCCAGTTGCGCGATGAGCCACTTCACCTGCGATTGGTCGAGCTCGATCGGGCTGAGCGCGACGCGGTCCTGGAATCGCTCGCCGAGCCGCTGCATCACCGCCAGGCAGGCCCCCTGATCCGACTCGTAGTGGCCGGGACGGTCCATCACGTGCGAGACCAGCACCAGCTTGACGTTGCTGGTCTCGAGCAGGCGGCGCAGGAATGCCTCGACCGTATCGCGGTAGTTCGACTTCAGGCCGAACGCGCCGACACCGCCGTCCGGGCTGTTGTAGATCAGGCCGCTGACGTTGAAGCCGACCACGGGCGTATCCGGGCTGCGCTGCTGGAGCCACGCCAGCAGCCGCCGATCGAGCAGATCGGGCGCCGCGACCGGCTCCAGCCCGAACGCCATGTCCACCCCGCAGCGGTGCCGCGCCGGATCGAACTCGGCACCGAGCAGATCCTGCAGCGCCACATAGCTGTCCGGATCGCGCGCCCAAGCCATGCGGGCGCCGCGGGTCACATCGGCGGCGGCGGCGCGCACCGCCGGGTCGCGGTACGGGCCGTAGGTTTGGGGCAGCAGGATCAGGGGCTTACCGCGGCTGAGCGCTATCGCCTTGGGGCGATGGATGGCGTCGAACCGGGCCCGGCCGTAGATGTCGCTGAAGCTGTCGCCGCCGGAGACGTCGAGCACGGCGTCGCAGGAGTCGATCAGCCGCAGCGCCGGATTCAGCCGTGCGCCGGCGGCGCCGAGCCGGGACAGCAAGGCCATGGTCGCCAGGTTCTCCGGCCGGTGGAAACGCTTGCCGCCGCGCGCGCCGAACAAGGTGATGTCGAACTCCAGCCCGGCCGAGCGGAACGGCCGCGTCCGCCGGCCCAGGCCGTTGTCGAACACCACGAACTCGATCGGCCGCCGGATCCTGCCGAGTCCGCTGATCGCGCTGGCGAACAAGGCCGACACCCCCATGTTCGGGGTGTCCGGCGCGGCACCGAACAGCGCGATTCGTCTGACTCCTTGCTCGCTCATGGTTCGTCCTTGAGGCGGTGGATCGCCGCCTAGTAGTAGGCGTACTTCTTTCGAACGGCTTCCGCCTTGTTCAACACCGTGCCGAGCAGGTTGACCCCGCCCAGGTGGCGCAGGCTTTCCTTGATCTCGGTCTGCGATACCTCGCCATTGCCTACCACCAGCAAGGCGCAGTCGATATGCGGCAACACCGCCATGGCGTCGTCGACGGCGAGCAGCGGCGGCAGATCGAACAGCACGATCCGGTCCTCGTAGCGCTGGCGCAGTTCGCTGATCAGCCCCGCCACCTTCTTCGAGGCGAGCAACTCCGCCGGCTTGGCCTCGGCCCGGGTGGTCGGCAGCACCACCAAGCGCGGCATGCCGGGGTTGACCAAGGCATCGGGCAAGGCCGCTGTGCCGGCCAGTACTTCGTTGAGCGAGGGAAGCTCGGACAAGCCCAGATACTCGCCAACCTTCGGCCTGCGCAGATCGAAGTCGACCAGCATCGCGGTCCTGCCGGTCTGATGCGCGATGCTCATGGCCAGGTTGATCGATACCACCGTCTTGCCGGAGCCGGCCACCGGCGAGGTGATGGCCAGGGTGCGCCAGCCGTTCTCGTCCATCTTGCGCAGCACCTGGGTGCGCAACAGATCGAAGCTGACGCTCAAGGGATCGTTCTTGTTGAACGCGACGATCCGGTTGCGCTCCAAGTGCTCCGCCTTCAAGGAGGCGACTCGGGTGCGCTTGTAGGTCAGCGACTCCAGGTCCTGGCTCGGCACCGGGATATCGAAGGTCGGGGGCGTTGCGGCGCGCGCGGCCGCCAGCACCTCGCCCCGCTCCCGCTTAGCTTTCTCGATGGCCTGCTTGATCCGTTCCATGGCGCTATCCCAGCCTGGCGATGACTTTGAGCAACAAGATGTCGAGCGGCTTGTACAAGAAGTGAATCAGAACGGCGGCCACCACGCAGAACACGACGACGCCCACGACCAGCCACCGGATCTTGGCCTTGCGCCGTTCGAGCTCGTAGCGAGTGGTGATGTAGGGAATGACCACCAGCGGCGGCTGCCGCACCAAGTGCGTCAGCGCCGCAGCTCCCCGCACCCGCTGCTTGAGCAGTTCGAGCAACAGGGCGAGGCCGCTCGAACTACCTGCCGCGAATACGAATCCCAGCGCCAGCAGCTTGAGCCGATCCGGCTTGTACGGCTTGTCGGCCCGCAGCGGCGGCTCCAGCAACGAGAAGCGCTCCGCCTTCTTGTCTTCCTCCAGGCTCTCGACCATGCGCGCGTCGACCTGCTTGGCACGCACCTCCTCGTACTTGCGGCGGGCATTGTCGTGATCGCGCATCAGCGTCATCAGCACCCGCTCCACCTGCGGCGTCTGCAGGATCTGGCGCTCCAACTCGGCGATCTGCCCGCGCAAGGCCTTCTGCTGCTCGGTCAAGGACGCCAACCGCGAGTTGGCGGCGTCGATCTTGGTCTGGACCTTGGCGACCATCAGGTTGGCGGGGGCGATACGGCGCCCGCCACCGTCACCGGCGGCGACCTCCTCTTCCAGCGTCTCGATCTTGCGCTTCAACGCCCGCACGTCGGGATGCGTTTGCGTGTAGGTGGTGCTCAGCTTGGACAGCTCCGCCTTGAGCCGGACCAGCTCCTGCGCCGGATCGACCGTCGGCGCCGCCGAGGTGGCGGTAACGGCGGCATTACGCGCCGCCGCCAACTCGACGTCCAGGAAGCGCAGCTCCTCCAGCGTGCTCTTGTATTCCCGCTCCACGTCCTTGAGCGCGGCCTCGGTCCGCTGCAGCATGGTCATGTGCAGCTGCAGGTGCTCGGGAAGCGCATTGCGGTACTGCTGCTTATAGGCGGCGACCTGCGCCTCCAGCTCTTCCAGTTCCTTCTGCAGCTTGTCGGCTTCGCGCGCGAGGAACTCGGTGGTTTCCACGGCGCGCTGGGTGCGCGCCTTGGCGTTTTCATCGAGGAACAGCGTGACCAGTTCGTTGGCGACTCGGTGCGCGATGTCGGCCGAGCGGTGCTCGAACGACACCATGAAGGCGATGGTGGTGGTGTTGGCGCGCTTGCCGCCGATCTTGACGCTGATCGGCTCGATCGACGTCATGCTCCGCACTTCGTCGAGCATCTCCGACGTCGTCATCGAACCCTTGCGGTCCTGAAACAGCTGATAGCGTTCGATGATGCGCGACAGATTCTCGCGGGTCATGACCCGCTGCTGGATGATCTGAATGCGTTCGTCGGCGAAGGTGTGGGCGGTGGCCGGCCCCAGGTCGAGCGGAATCTGCTGCGACTCGACCAGGATCGTGCCGGTCGAGCGATAGATCGGCGGGATCGCCACGGCGATCGCCGCCGCCACCAGGAAGGTCAGGGTGAACATCGTGACGATGAGAACGGCTCGTCGCCGCAGCATCATCACGTAATCTCGGATCGTTAGCTGATATTCGCCGGCCATGGCTGTCTTCGCGGGTTCAGAAGGATGGATGACTGAAACGGAGCGCTAGCTCGACAACGTGCGCCGTTGCCTCTCCAAGCCCGTGCGAGTCGCGTTGCTTGGCGAAGTAGGACAAACGCGCGCTCCAGCGCGGCGTAAGCTCCTGATTCGCCCACAGTCCGAACTGGCGGAGCGTGTTGGACGCCCTGTCGTCGACGCGGCGCCAACTGACATCGGCACCGATCGACCGAGTCTCGTCGAGCGCGTAGCTCAGCGCGGCCCGGGCGTAGTCCGCTTCGGCGTATCCGCCGAGACCGCTTGAGGTCACGCTGCGGCCCGCTTGCAGGTTGATGGCGCCGCGCTCGGTGTCGTAAGCCAGCGAGATCGCGCCCTGGCCGCTGACCCCGTCATCCTCCCCGTCGGTCGATGCGATACCGCCCTGCACGCTCCACAGCGCCCGCGCGCTCGAGTTCCAGCGCAACCCGAGCATGAGGCTGTGCAGGCTGGAGGTATCCGTGTCGTCGTCGGGGTCGTGGCGGCTGGTCGACAGGCTGACGAAGCCGCCGGTGCGGGGGCTCAGCGCCGTATCCAAAGTCACGCCCAAGGAAACCGCGCGGTAGTCCACCAACGAGCCGCCGTCGTACTCGACGTCGGTGTAGTCGGCGGTCCAGGCCATGTCGGTGTACGCGGACAGGGAGCGACGCCAACCGCCCACGAATCGGGTGCGCTCGCGCGTGCCGTCAGCGACGACGAGACCGCTCTCCTCCAATTCGGTGACCCGAGTCGATGCTTCGTCGTAGGACGCCTGCAACGACACCTCGCCGAACTCGGTGAACCGTTTCCAGCCCAGCGACGCGCTTGGATCCTTGCGATCCTGGCTGCGGTCGCGGTCCGACGAGCGCTCCAGCAGCAGACTAGCGGACCCGACCCACTCGCTCAGCCCGTCGCTCCAAGTCAGCGCATAGCTGGGCGAGAGCCGGCCGCGCCATATCCCTTTCTCGCCGCTCGGCGCCAGATCGGGATTGGAGTCGTATCCGACCGATTGATGCACCGACACTCCTTGCTTCCACTGTTCCGCCCAGGCCGGCATCGGCACCAACAGCAGGCCGACGGCAATGATCAGAATCCGCAAGACCGTCCCCCCATCCGCCGCTCGGCTGGCGCCGGGCAGCGACTCATCCGTCGCGACGTCATGGCACGAGAATCGTGTCGCCCGCCTTGAGTTGAACGTTGGTCTCGACGCGCCGTCCGTTCAGCAGATCGTCGTAGCGGACGGGCAGCAACTCCTCGCCCTGTCCGGTCGGCCGAAGTATCCGGATCGAGTTGCCGTCGGCGAACTTATCCAGTCCGCCGGCGATGCTGAGCGCCTGCAGCACCGTCATCGGCCCGGTCAGGACTACCGGTCCGGGCGAGACCACCTTGCCGAGGACGTACACGCGGTTGCCGTCGATGCCGGTAACCACCACCGTGACTTCGGGATCGGCGATGAACTGCTTCAGCTTCTCCCGCACCTGCCGCTCCACCTCGGGCGCGGTGAGCCCGGCAGCGCGCAACCGCCCGGCCAGGGGGAAAGTGATGCTGCCGTCCGGCAGGACGCGGACCTCTCGCTCCAGCGCGCTCTCGCGCCAGACCTGGATGAGCACCGTGTCGCCGGGGCGCAGACGATAGGCATCCGCCGACTCGGCGTGCGCGACGCACGACATCACGAATCCGAACAGCAACATGAGCGGCGCAAGGATGGCGGTCTTCATGGGCTTGCGATTTCTTCTCTCTGCCAGATCGGAACAACCGGGGAGCATCGGCTCCCCGCACTCGATGAGCGCGCGGCGCATCACGCAGACAGCGCCACTACCCGCTTGCTAGCGAACTTCCTCCGGCTCAGCACGGCGATGCCGAACAGCGCGGAGCCGAACAGCACGGCTCCGCCCGGCAGCGGAACCGCGCTCAACTGGCCCGCATAGACCGTCCCGGGCGCCCCGTAGAGCCGTAGGACGTAGCTGCCGGCACTCAGGAACGCGCTCAGGCCATAGCTGACCGCAAGCCCGGGGCCGCTGGAGAGCAAGGCGGCGGTGGCGATCTCATCGCCCAGGCCGTTCACGCCGTCCCAGTCGAACAGCGCCATGCCCGCGCCGGCGATGTACTCCGTGACATAGGCGGTCAGGGTGCCCTGACTGCCGGACAGGTTGATCAGAACGTCGCTGCTGGTCCGGCCGGCGCCGATCTGGCCGAAGTAGCCTTGCACCCCGCCGCCGATACCTACATTTACGGTGTAGTCGATGGCCGGCACGGTCGAAGCCGAAGCCATCGACGCCGGCGCGACGTAAAACAACACGGCAGCCAACAACCGCAACATTTTTGTCCGCAACATAGTGACCCCCGCCACTTCGTCTAGTGCAAATCAGGCACCGAACAAAACAGACACAACCACACCCGCGGCAACGGCCGCGCAACGCCATTTCCACCCGGAAATCCCCCCTCTCCCGCCATGCCTCATTGCCGGAAAAATGGCCTCCACCCGGGAGGAAACGACTCATTGTTTAGCTGCACTGCAACACAAGCAATGGTCCGAATAGGCTAATTAGATCATTAGAAAACACCTAAATTTACATGGACCACAATGCTCGGGCTGTCCTCTCTCTTTAATCCTGGGTCAATACGCGCGTCGATCGAAGAAGACCATCAACGCGGTCTTCAGGATGATCTTGAGGTCCAGCCACAAGGACCAGTTGCGGAGATAGTCCAGGTCGTAGGCCACCCGCCGCTCCATCTTCTCGAGCGTGTCGGTCTCGCCGCGGTAGCCGTTGACCTGGGCCCAGCCGGTGATTCCGGGCCGCGCCTTGTGGCGCACCATGTAGCCCTTGATCAGCTTTCGATACAGCTCGTTGTGCGCGGTGGCGTGCGGGCGCGGCCCGACGATGCTCATCCGGCCCTGCAGCACATTGATGAACTGCGGCAGCTCGTCCAGCGAGGTTCGGCGCAGGAAGCCGCCGATGGGCGTCAGACGCTGGTCGCCCTTGACGGCCTGGCGGACCTGGTTGCCGTCCTCCATCACCGACATGCTGCGGAACTTGTAGACCACGATCTCGCGGCCATCGAGCCCGTAGCGGCGCTGCCGGAAGATCACCGGCCCCGGCGAGGTGAGCTTCACCGCGATCGCGATGGCCAGCAGCAGCGGCCAGATCAAGGCGAGGATCAGCAGCGCGACCACGAAGTCGAACACCCGCTTGACGATGCCCTCTAGCCCCTCGAACGGCGAGTCGCACACGGACATGACGGGAATGCCGCCGACATGGTCGAAGCGCGCCTGGATCAGGTCGAACACGAACATGTCCGGAACGAAGTAGATGGACGCGGTGGTGTCGCGTAGCGAATCCAGCAACGCCAGGATGCGCGGCTGCGAGGTCATGGGCAGCGTGACGTAGATGAAGCGAACGTCATGCTCGCGCGCATAGGCCGCGACATCGTCGAGCTTGCCCAGCACCGAGCTCGCCGGCACTCCGGTGCGGGTAAGCGGACGGTCATCGAAGAAGCCGAGGAACTCCAACCGGAGCAGGGGCTGGCGGCGAATCGCGGCGGCCAGCGCGCGTCCGGCCTGGGTCGCGCCGACGATGACGGCCGGCCGCGGACTGCGATTGATCCAGGGCGAGCGGTGTATCAACCACCAGCCGCAACCGTGCAGTCCGACGACCACCAGCGGCGCGGTCACGGCCCACCAGGTGAACAACACCGGATCGACCAGCTCGGCCACGCCGGAGACCTTGCCCACCCCGACCATCGCGCACAGCAGCACCAGCCAGCCGCCGAGGAAAGACAGCAACTCTCCCGGCAGATCCCCGCCGCGCAGGAACAAGGTGGTGCCGCCGACCAGATAGCCGGCCAGAAGGAACGCCAGGACACCGACGCAGAAGATCAGGCCGGTAACCTGCCCGTGCATGAAGTAGGCGAGGATGTACAGGAACCCCGCCACCGCCAGCGGGTTCACGCTGGCCTTGAACAAGGCGATCAGCGGCGACGAACGCTCCAGGTGCCCCAACCGGGGACCGAGCTGCGAATGCCACGGAACGCGTAACGGCGGCGCCTCGCGGCGAGACTGCGAACGCGCCTCGTCGCCCAATACTGAACGCCGGTCAGGACTGGCGGTACCAACGTCTCGGCTCGACGAATCAACCACGCTCATACGAGGTCGTCCATGAACTAGATATTATTCTTCCCTACTCAAACTCAAGCCGACTAACGCGATCAGGCATCCACTTCGCGTCTGTGCTTCAGTATTGAGTTATATTCCGCTCGTTGTCAAAGTCTTTGCCGAGACAATGCGGAGAGTATATGGCTTTTTCTTTCCCGGAAGCCATGACGGAATAAAAATAAGTATTTGCTAATTTCTAATGAAAGTAGCGAACCGGCCTTCGACCAAGAGCCTCTGACGAAACCCTGGCGCGCGTGCGCAAGGCCCTGGAAGCCTTGCCCACCGGGTCGCCCCCAGGCGACGCGGGTGTGCCATGGTTTCGCTAGGGGCTCTAAGGCCGAATACAGACGAATTTCGCCACGAGCCGTGGGGGAAAAGCCGATCGCCGCTCGGCCTCGTTCGCCTCGGACGGCAGGAGGACGGAGCGGGCCGGCGAGTCGCGTGGGAAGAAGCCGCCCCGCGATTGCGGCATCCGGCGGCCATGATCCGTTCGGAGGCATGCCGGAAAAAGAAAACGCCAGCTAGGTGACCCTAGCTGGCGCTATCCGAAGACTTGGTAGCGGGGGCAGGATTTGAACCTGCGACCTTCGGGTTATGAGCCCGACGAGCTGCCAGACTGCTCCACCCCGCAACTGGAGGTGCGAACTCTACGGGTTCCACCGTCCGGATGCAAGTCTTGCGTGTCGGGACTACCTGTGCCATGCCGCTCGGCGCCCCTTGCCACCGCCCGAAACCGCGTCGCGGACTTGATCGCCGTACTTGACATTCGAGGGTTAGCACTTGCTTATCCACATCGGCCCGCTATTGGTCGACTTTCCCCACCATGGCCGCACCGGGTTTCGTGTCCGCACATAAGGCACTGATTTATTTAGACAGTTATCTACTGCTCAAACTGTCGCCAGATCAAGACAGGGCCAAGCACGACGCGGACTTGCATGACGTTTTCAGGTTTTGCTCACAGACTTATCCACAGGTTGTGTGGACAAGTGGCATTCCCCACTGCGGCTCAATCACTTGCTTCATCTTCATCAACCACCACCAAAGCAATCGGCCGAAAGCTAACGGTGTCTCGGAACCTTCCCATCCGAGCATGGCCCTACGGTCTCAGGAATGCTGCAATAGCCGCCCGCGTCTCACGCCGTCTCGTCCGTCCGGAGTTGGCATCCTGCAATGTCCCCGCCCGTCCTGCGTGTCTTGCTTCCCTTCCTGCGCCCGCATCGCCGCCTGCTGGCGCTGGCGGTAGTCTCGCTGCTGCTGGCCGCGGCGGCCACACTGGCGCTGCCGCTGACGTTCCGGCTGGTGATCGATGCCGGATTCTCCAGCGCCAACGCCGCCAGCATCGACCGCTACTTCCTCGGCCTGTTCGCGGTCGCCGTGGTGCTGGCCGTGGCCACCGCGTTGCGCTTCTACTGCGTGACGCTGTTCGGCGAGCGTGTCGTGGCCGATATCCGCCAGGCGGTGTATCGGCGGCTACTCGGGCTCGACGCCTACTTCTACGAAACCCGGCGCACCGGGGAGCTGCTGTCGCGTCTGACCACCGATACCGAGCTGGTCCAGACCGTGCTCGGCTCGAGCGCGTCGGTGGCGCTGCGCAGCGCGCTGATGCTGCTGGGCGCGGCCGTGCTGCTGACCGTCACCAGTCCGCGCCTGGCGGGCATGATCGCGGTGGTCATCCCGTTCGTGGTGGCGCCCATCGTGCTGTTCGGCCGGCAGGTGCGACGCCTGTCGCGCCTGAGCCAGGACCGTATCGCCGATACCAACGCGCTCGCCGGCGAGTCCTTGAACGCCATCCGCACCGTGCAGGCGCATGCCCGCGAGCGCTATGAGCAGGCGCGCTTCGCCGACACCGTGCGGGCCGCGCTGGACGCGGCGGTGCGCCGCACCCGCGCCCGCGCGCTGCTTACCGCGCTGGTGATCCTGTTGGTGTTCGGCGCCATCGCGCTGGTGCTGTGGTTCGGCGCGCGGGCGGTGCTGGCGGGTTCGATGAGCGCCGGCGAGTTGGGCCAGTTCGTGCTGTACGCGGTCATCGCCGCCGGCTCGGTGGGCTCATTGAGCGAGGTGTGGGGCGACGTGCAGCGCGCGCTCGGAGCCGCCGAGCGGCTGGGGGAACTGCTCGGCAGCCGCAGCCGCTTGCGCGAGTCCGCCGCGGCGGTGGCCGCGCCCGTCGCCTGGCGCGGCGAGGTGCGCTTCGAGTCGGTCGACTTCGCCTATCCGTCGCGCCCCGATTCGCCCGCCCTGGCCGGCTTCGACCTGACGATCCGGCCGGGCGAGACCGTCGCCCTGGTGGGTCCGTCCGGCGCCGGCAAGAGCACCGTGCTGCAGCTGCTGCTGCGGTTCTACGACCCCAGCGCCGGGACGATCCGGCTGGACGGCATCGACCTGCGCGCGCTGCCGCTGACCACGCTGCGCGAGCAGATGGCGCTGGTGCCGCAAGACCCGGTGATCTTCAGCGGCAGCGCCCGCGACAACATCCGCTACGGCCGGCTCGATGCCGGCGACGCCGAGGTCGAGGCCGCGGCGCGCGCCGCCGAGGCGCATGAATTCATCAGCGCGCTGCCGGACGGCTACGACAGCTTCCTCGGGGAGCGCGGCGTGCGGCTGTCGGGCGGGCAGCAGCAGCGCATCGCAATCGCCCGCGCCCTGCTGAGCCGGGCGCCGCTGCTGTTGTTGGACGAGGCCACCAGCGCCCTGGATTCGCACAGCGAGCATCTGATCCAGCAGGCGCTGGAGCGGCTGATGGCGACACGCACCACCATCGTGATCGCCCACCGCCTGGCGACGGTGCGCCGTGCCGACCGCATCGTGGTGCTGGATCAAGGCCGGATCGTCGCGCAGGGCCGGCACGACGAGCTGCTCACCCAGGGCGGGCTCTACGCCGAGCTGGCGCGGCTGCAGTTCGCCGCCGGAGGAACGTCATAGGGCGGCGATGCGCTTGGCCATTTCCTCGTGCGGCCACACCCAGGCGCCGCGAATGGTGAGCGGCCGCCGGTTCAGATGCAGGGACACCGCCACCGGGTCCAGCGCCAGCACGTCGGGCTCGCCGCGTAGTTGCAGTTCCAGATCCTGCCGCGCCACTCGTATGGTGCCCATCACCGAGCGGTCGGTGAACTTGTCGTAAGTCATGGGACCGAGCGCCAACTCGACGCGACGCAACCGCGCCAGGTCGACGCCCTGTGCTTCGAGGGTGGCCAGATACAGCGCCCGGTGCCAGCGCCGCAGGTCCATGAGCTGGGCCTTGCGCAACCCCGGCAAGAACAGCAGGTAACGGCTATCGTCGTGACAGAACATCAGGCACTGGCGCCGGCCCAAGCGGAACAGGTGCCCATGCCAGCTGCCGAGCGGGCTGGCTTCCTCCAGCGGCTGCGACGACACCTCCGGAAGCCTCGCCGCCAACTCCCGGCTGCAGTGAAGAATCATCGCCTGGTCGCTCCCCGTCCCTGTGGCCAGTTCAACTCTAACCCGCGACGGCGATTTCTCCACCCGTGAATCGGCCGACGCAAGCGGAGCTAGCGAGTGGCGTCGCCGTTGCGCAGGACGATGGTCGCGTAAGCCGGCAAGTGAACGCGCCGGGCCGCCCCGGATGAACGCACGGCGCCGCCGTCGATCAGGTTGCGCGGCTGCCCGTCCAGGATGGCCGCCACGGCCGGCGAGGGGCCCAAGGTCGTCTCCAGCGGCTGGTCACTGAAATTGAGCAGCACCAGTACATGCTCCGCCGGGGTCCGCCCCGGACGCAGGAAACTGAGCACCTGCCCGGGGCGGTCGTTGTCCAGCAGGCGCAGTTCGCAGGAAGCAAGGGCCGGCAGCTCACCGCGCAGCCTGGCCAAGGCCGCGTAGTGCGGCACCAGCCCGTACCGGTCGTGCCAGCGCAGCGGCGGCCCCTCGTCGTATGGCTCGAACTCGGCGCCGATCTCGTCGCCGGTGTAGATCAGCGGCACACCCGGCAGGGTGAACGACAAGGCCGCGGCGACCCGCGTCAATCCCGGTCCGTGGCGGGTGATGAAGCGCTCGCCGGTATCGTTGTTGTTGAGAAAGCGGAACACCAGGGAATCGTGCGGGTACCCGCGGCCGTGGTCGGTGATGGCGGCGCGCAACGCCCGCAGGTCGATGCTGCCGTCCTCGCGGAACACGTCGCGCCATGCCCATTGCCCGAGTTCGCGCGACCAGTCGTAGGCCGCGTCGAAACCATTGGCTACGTAGAACGCATCGCGCGCCGAGGCTTCCACCAGCAGAAACAGGTCGGGGTCGATGCGCTTGAGTTCCTCGCGCCAGCGCTCCCAGAACTCCGGCGCCCGTTGCCGCACGCCCCAGCCGGCGTCGACGCGGAAACCGTCGATGCCGTACTCGCGCACCCAATGGGCGAAGGCGGCGATCACGTAGTTGCGCACCTCGGGGTTGTCGTAATCGAGGTTCTTCAGGTTGTCCCAATCGAAGTACTGCGTGAGCCGGCCGGAGGCGTCGCGCTCGAACCAGTCGTAGTACGGCGACGCCCTGCCGCGCTCGTCGGCGTCACGGTAATAGGGATGCTGATCGGAGAAGTGATTGGGAACGAAGTCCATGATCACCTTCAGCCCCCGCGCGTGCGCGGCCCTTACCAGCCGGCGGAACTCGGCGTCGGAGCCGAAGGTGGCGCGCAGCCGGAAGTGATCGGTCACCGCGTAGCCGAAATCGTCGTCCGGCGCCGCATTCACCGGCGACAACCAGATCGCGGTCGCGCCCAGCGCCGCGATCTCGTTCAACCGCCGCCGCACCGCGGCGTAACCGTCCTCGCCGAAGAAGAACGGCACCACGCCGTAGATCACCGCCCGATCCACCCAGGCCGGATGCTCGGTGTCGAGATCCACCTCCTCCGCCCGGCCGTCGCGCACCCGGAACACGCCGGTGCTCTCATCGACGCGGCCTTCGGCGTCAACGACGCGCAGGGTCAGGTAGTACTCGCCGTCCACCGCCGGCGCCCGCAGCGTCAATTGCTCGCCGTCGATCGGCCGCTCGCTCAGCGCGCGGCCGTCGGCGACGAGCAACGGCGCCGGATTGCCCGACCGCGCCCGCCACTGATAGCGCAGCAGCGGCGCCGGCCGCCCTTGCGCCCGCGTGGTACCGCCGCCGTCGAGCGTGATCCGGCCGTCGTCGACGCGCAGCCGGATCCAGGCCCGCGGCCGGTCCGGCAAGCGCACGTCCCAGGTCTGGGTGGCGCTCGCCGCCACCTCGCCGCCGTCGCGCCAGCACTCCGCCCGTACCGGGTTGACCCCAGCCTGCAGCGGCACCTCGGCTTGGAAACGCTCGCCGTCGCTCCACGCCGGTACGGCGCCCGCCGGCGAGCGCACCACCACCTGCGCGCACGCGCCCGGCGCGACGCGTCCTTCCACCAACTGGGCGAAGGTCCAGGCGTCGCCGCCGGCGGTATCCAGTGAGATGGCCGGCTGCGCCCCGCCACCGGCAGCGCCTGCCAGGAGCAAACCCAGCGCGCACAGCCAGCGCGGCCAGATCAGGCGCTGGCCCCATGCGATTCGAGTCGAAGCCTGAAGACGCTGCACGCTCCTATATGTTTGGGAAGCGATGGCCGGCTCAAAGGCTCGGGACGGCACTCGCCGCTATAATCGGCCGCCGCGCCATCAAGGAGCCCAGGACGTTGACGGTAACCGGATTGCAACCCCTACTGTGCCCGCTGGACCGCGCGCCGCTGGCGCCGCGCGAGGGCGGCTGGGTCTGCGCCCAGGGGCATAGCTTCGATCGCGCGCGGCAGGGCTACACGCACCTGTTGCCGGTGCAGCACAAACGCTCGCTCGATCCCGGCGACAGCAAGGCCATGGTGGCCTCGCGCGCGCGCTTCCTGGCGGCCGGTTTCTATCGGCCGATCGCCGCCGCGCTCGCCGACACGGTGTTGATCGACCACAGCCCGGCGCTCGCCGTGCTCGACGCCGGCTGCGGCGAAGGCTACTACCTGCGCGAACTGGCCGCGGCGGCGGACGGGCGCGACGGCACGCTCGCCCTGCTGGGGCTCGACATTTCCAAGTCGGCGGTACTGGCCGCCGCCAAGCGGGATCCGCGCCCGACCTGGGTGGTCGGCAGCAACGCCAAATTGCCGGTGCCGGACGCCTGCCTCGACGCGGTGATCTGCGCCTTCGGCTTCCCGGTGTATGCCGAGTTCGCGCGGGCGCTCAAGCGGGGCGGCCGGTTGCTGCTGGTCGAGCCGGGGCCGGACCACCTGCGCGAGCTACGCGAGATCATCTATCCCCGCCTCAAGCCGGCGCGCGAGCCGGGCGTTCATCCGCAAGCCCTGGCCGCGGGCTTCACGGCCGCCGGCAGCAGGACGCTGAGCTACTCCATCCAGCTCGACACACCGGAGCAAATCGCCGATCTGCTGTTGATGACGCCGCACGCGCATCGCGCCGGCCCCGACGGCCGCGCGCGGCTGGCGGCGCTGACCGAGCTGACGCTGACGGTGGACGTGCGGCTGACCACACTGGCGCTGGGCTCACGCTAAACGCCTGGCGCGGGCGCCCCCCCTACTTGAAGGCATCGGCAACCGGCCGCGCGATGCCCCCGACGACGGCATATCGTTCTACACTGAGCGCCCGGCCTAGCCGGATTAGATAACCACGACAACGAAACCGACCAGGAGGAAGCACATGGCGGGTCGACTCGAAGGCAAAGTAGCGATCATCACCGGCGCCACCAGCGGCATTGGCGAAGCCACCGCCAAGCGATTCATCGCCGAGGGCGCTTCGGTGGTGCTCGCCGGGCGCACCGTCGACAAGGGCGAGAAGCTGGCGCGCGAACTGGGCGAGCGCGCCATGTTCCAGCGCACCGACGTCACCCGCGAGGCCGACATCGCCGCGCTGGTGGACGCCGCGGTGGCCCGTTTCGGCCGGGTGGACTGCCTGTTCAACAACGCCGGCGGCCCCGACCGCGGCACGCTGGAGGGCGTCACCGAGGAAGATTTCGACTACACCATGAAACTGCTCACCGGCAGCGTGGTGTTCGGCATCAAGCACGCCGCGCGGGTGATGAAGCCCCAGGGCGGCGGCTGCATCATCAACAACTCCAGCATCGCCGCGCACCGCAACGGCCAGGGCGGCTACCTCTACTCCGCCGCCAAGGCCGCGGTCAGCCATCTCACCCGCCTGGCCGGCGTGCAGCTCGGCCCGCACGGCATTCGGGTCAACACCATCTCGCCCGGCGCCATCGCCACCCCGATCTTCTGGGGCGGCTCGGCCCGCGCCAACACCCTCAGCGAGGAAGAGAACCGCGCCAAGCTGGCCAAGCTCGAGCGCAATCTCGCCCATGCCACCCCGACGCCGCGCGCCGGACTGGCGGACGACATCGCCAACGCGGCGCTGTTCCTGGCCAGCGACGAGGCCAGCTTCATCAACTGCCATGACCTGGTGGTGGACGGCGGCCGCATCGCCATGTTCAACGAAAAGTCGAGCGGCTAAACGCGCTGGCGCGTTTGCAACTAATAACGATAAGGAGGGAGCATGAGCAACCAGCCGATCAGCCGCTTCGCGGTGGCCGAGCTGAAGGATCTGCCGGAGGACCTGCGCGATCGGATCATCGCCATCCAGGAGAAGACCGGCTTCGTCCCCAACGTGTTTCTGGCGCTGGCCCATCGCCCGGCCGAGCTGCGCGCCTTCTTCGACTACCACGACGCACTGATGGAGCGTGCCGGCGGCCTGACCAAGGCCGAGCGCGAGATGATCGTGGTGGCCACCTCCGGCGCCAACAACTGCCAGTATTGCGTGGTGTCGCACGGCGCGATCCTGCGCATCCGCGCCAAGAACCCGCTGCTGGCCGACCAGGTGGCGATCAACTATCGCAAGGCCGATATCAGCCCGCGGCAGCGGGCGATGCTGGACTTCGCCATGAAGGTGGCGCTGCGCTCGCAGGAGCTGGGCGATGAGGATTTCGCCGCGCTGCGCGAGCACGGCTTCAGCGACGACGACATCTGGGACATCGGCGCCATCGCGGCCTTCTTCGCCATGAGCAATCGCCTGGCGAACATGGCCTCGATCCGGCCCAACGATGAGTTCTATCTGATGGGACGCATGCCGAAATAGCCGGCAGGCGCTCCGGCGCGTGCCGGAGCGCCTGTTTTTTCGCCTATTGCGTCCTTCCCGTCACGGCCACGGTCACGCCGCGACCGCCACCCACTGGTCGCCTTCCCGCCGCGCCAGGCCGTCCTGTTCCAGCTTGAGCAGATGCGCCAGCAGCGAGCGCGACGCCACCCGGTGCAGGATCGGCGGCACGTCGTCGTACGCCAGCGGCACCAGCGCGTCGAGCGAGCCTTGGCCGTGGCTGCGCAGGGCCTGCAGCACCTTGGCCTCGCGCGCCAGCCGGTGCGACACCAGCCGGTCGATCATGGCGTAGGGCTGGTCCATCAGGAAGCCATGCCCGGGCGCGAGATAGGCGATGTCCAGGTCGTGCAGCGCCAGCAGCGACTGCAGGTAGGCGCTCATGTCGCCGTCCGGCGGATTAATCACCACCGTCGAGCCCTGCATGATGTGGTCGCCGGTGAACAGCAGCCGTTCCTCCTCCAGCAGATAGCACAGGTGGTTGGAGGCATGCCCGGGCGTGTGGATCACCCGCAGCGTGCAGTCGCCCACCGTCAGCCGTTCGCCGTGGCGCAGCACCCGATCGGGCGCGAAACTCTGATCCTGGCCGGCGTGCGGCGGCGCCGGCATGCCCAGCACCTCGGCGCCGGTCTCGGCCTTGAGGCGCAGCGCGCCGGGCGAGTGATCGGAATGGGTGTGCGTGGCCAGGATCCAGCGCACCCGGCCGCCGGTGGCCTGCAGCAGCGCCTGCAGATGCTCGTCGCTGGCCGGGCCGGGATCGATCACCGCCAGCTCGTCGCCGCTGCCCACCAGGTAGGTGTTGGTGCCCGGGCCGGTCATGAAGCCGGCGTTGGGCGCGGCGATGCGCCGCACCCGTTCGGACAGACGAGTCACCACGCCAGGCAGGATCTCGTAGGAAGCGTTGCCGGTCTCGTTCGGGTCGACCTTGGCCAGCTCGGCGTAAACCGGATCCTCGGCGTGGAAGATCCGCTGCCCGTCCCGCCCCATGGCCACGCGCGGCCGGGTCTCGGCGACCGCGCGCGGGCGGCGGGCATGCTCCATCAACGCGGCGGTATCGGCGAAGCCGACCAGCGTCTTGAGCGTGCGGATGGTCGGCGAGCTGAGCGGGAAATCGCCCTGGCGGTGGCGCTCCAGCGCCTCCTCGGGCCGGATCCAGACATGGGCGATGGTCTCCTCGCCGTCGTGGCAACCGGATTGGCCGTCGGGTGCCACCGCCAGGAAGAAGCGGGTGTCGTAGCGGCGCGGCGGGCCGGGCGGGGTCACCCAATGCGCGAAATAGGCCAGCCGGTCCAGCGCCAGGCGCACGCCGTGGCGGCGGCACAGCTCGGCGAGGCTAAGCTCGCCGGCGCACAGCTGGGCGCGCAGCGCGGCATGGTCCAGCGCGGCCAGCCGCTCCCCTTGCGCCAGCAGCAGCCCGGACTCCTCGAAGCACTCGCGCACCGCCGCCACCAGGTAGGCCAGTCCACCGCGCTCCACGCCGAGCATGCGGCTGGCCGCCGCATCGTCGATGCCGTGGCACAGCGAGTGCAGCTCCTCGGCCGCGTCGGCCGCGTCGACCGCGCCACCGGGGAACACGTACACGCCGGGCATGAACACCGCGCGGTGGGTACGCTGCAGCATGAAGATCTCGATTCCCGCCGCGCCATCGCGCACCAGGATAAGGGTCGCCGCCGGGCGGGGAGTCAGGGTCGTTTCGGCCATCGTCGGGCTCTCGGGCTGTGTTGATCGGGAAGCTCTCTCTCCTGAACCCTAGATGGCACCACATCCGGCGCGTCGGCGAAACCCCTAGCGCCCTATCGATTAGCCGCGCACGGATACTTGTGCCCCGGATCGGCGCCAGCAGATAAGTCCTAGCTCAAACGTTGCTGAGGGCCCAGGGATGAACACATGGCAACAGGCGCTCGCGCGCAGCCCCGCCACCGGAGCCGCCGCCGGCATCGCCGCGGTCGCGGCGATCGCCCTGCTCGGCCGGCGCGACTCGGGCAGCGCGCTCGCGCCGGTCAACGCCGCCACCCACGTGGTGGCGGGCGATGCCGCCGGCTTGGTCGAGCGCGCCACGCTACGGCACACGCTGCCCGGACTGGCCATCAATCTCGGCGCGGGACTGTGGTGGGCGCTGGTGTTCGAGAAGCTGTTCGGCGAGCAGGTCGACCAGCATGGCGCCGCGGCCGCAGCCCTCGGCGGCGCCGCCACGGCGGGACTGGCGTTCCTGGTCGACTACCGGCTGCTGCCGCCGCGACTGTCCCCGGGCTGGGAGCTGCGTTTATCCAAACGCTCGCTGCTGACCAGCCTGGGCGCCATGGGCGCGGGGCTGGCGCTGGGCGCCGTGCTGCAGCGCCGGGCGCGGCTTCCTTGAGGGCGCGGCGCGCCGAGTGTCGAGCGCGCCGCTAGCGAGTGCTAGCCCCGGAGCGGCTAGCGCGGCCGGGCGAACACCTGGGTCCAGTAGATGCCGTAGCTGGAGCCGCTGCTGCGGTAGCTGGCGGCGCCCAGCTGGGTGTAGTTGCGGTTCATGATGTTGGCGCAGTGACCCGCGCTCTTCAGCCAGCCGTCCATGACCTTGGTCACGTCGGCATAGCCGGCGGCGATGTTCTCGCCCACCGCCGACCAGCGGTAGCCGGCGTTGCTCACCCGCTGGCCGACGGTGAGGCCGTCCGAGCCGGTGTGGCTGAAGAAATTGTGGGTGGCCATGTCGGTGGAATGGCCGAGCGCGACCTTGCTCAAGCCGCAGCTCCAGGTCAGCGCCGGCGCCGCCTGGTAGTAGCTGCCGCCGCAGCTGCGGCCCTGAGCGCGAGCGGCGTTGACCGCGTCGAGCATGGCCTTGTCCTCGGCCGAAAGGGTGCAGCCGTCGGCGGTGCTGGTTCCGCCACCGGTGCTCGGCGCCGGCACCGGGCTCGGTGCCGGAGTCCCGGTGCTGGGGGTGTTGTTGCTGGTGGTGCGGGTCGGCCAGCCGGTGTACTTGCCCCAGGAGAAGCTCCAGGCCATGGCCGAGGTGGAACCGAGGCTGCCGGCGCAAACGGCCGCGGTAATCAGCAATGCACGAAGTCGCATGGCTTAGTCCTTCTAAGTGTTGTTGCGGCCCTTCGTTATAGCGGCGCCGTTCCGCCCGACCTGTGAACCAGTCGCCCCCCGCGAGGCGACACTTGTGTGCACCCGCAACATGAAAGCGGCCGCCCCCTTTGAAAATCGCCTCGACGCACCGAAGTCGTTGTCATCGGCCGCGCGTGCGCGAACACCACTTCGACAGCGAGGACAACGGCATGAATGGACAAGGAGATAGAGCGCAGCCGCGCCGCGGCGTCAGGCGCGCCGCGCCCGGCAGCCGCCCCAGCCTGAAGGCGTTTCTGCCGTTCTTGATACTCGGCGTGGTGATCCTGCTGGCGCTGATCTGGATCTACTTCATCGGTCCGGCCGGTACCGGTGCCGGCCGCGGCGAGGCGCTGCACATGGGCACCAGCGCCACCGAGGGCGGTCCCAACGATGCCGAGCGCCTAAACAATCCCGCGCCGCGCGGCTAGGTCGAAAACCGGATCCCGCCGGCAGGCATGGGCTCGACCAGGGCCCGCGCGATAGACCACGCGCGTCGGGTACCGGCTATCGATCCGGCACGCGAGAGCCGCTCTCGGGCGGCGAACATCGGCATCCAATAGCTCCTCGCTATCGACTTAATCCTTTCAATCGATTTCTCCGAATTAACGTATTCGGCGATAGTGACGCTCGTTCCACTGGCGCCCCCCCGCCCACCGGCGTCCCCGCCTATGCGAGTCAACTAAGGAGATTCGGTATGTCCACGCGCCCCACCCTTACCACCGAGTCCGGCGCACCGATCGCCGACAATCAGCACTCGCAGACGGCCGGCGCCAATGGTCCCGTGCTGCTGCAGGACGCTTTCCTCATCGAGAAGCTGGCGCGGTTCAACCGTGAGCGCATTCCCGAGCGGGTGGTGCACGCCGTGGGCAGCGGCGCCTACGGCTACTTCGAGGTGACCAACCCCGAGGTCGCCCGCTGGACGCGCATGAAGGTGTTCGAGCGCGCCGGCAAGCGCACCGACGTCTTCCTGCGCTTCTCCACCGTCGCCGGCTCGCGCGGCGCGGCCGATACCGCCCGTGACCCGCGCGGCTTCGCCCTGCGCTTCTATACCGAGGACGGCAACTGGGATCTGGTCGGCAACAACACGCCGATCTTCTTCCTGCGCGACGGCATCAAGTTCCCCGACTTCATCCACTCGCAGAAGCCCGATCCGTTCAGCAACCACCAGGAGCCGAACAACGTCTGGGACTTCTTTTCCAATTCGCCGGAAGCCACGCACCAGTTCACCTGGCTATTCGGCGACCGCGGCATTCCGGCCTCGTACCGGCAGATGGACGGGTTCGGATCGCACACCTTCCAGTGGGTCAACGAGGCCGGCGAGGTGTTCTGGGTGAAGTTCCACTTCAAGACCGACCAGGGCATCCGCTGCCTCACCAGCGAACAAGCGGCGCGCCTGGGCGGCGAGAATCCGACCTACCTGCACGACGAGTTGTACGCGGCGATCGAGCGCGGCGACTACCCGTCGTGGACGTTGAAGGTGCAGGTGATGCCGGCGGCGGAAGCGGCCGACTACCGCTTCAACCCGTTCGACCTGACCAAGGTCTGGCCGTACTGCGACTACCCGCTGATCGAGGTCGGCAAGCTCGTGCTGAACCGGGTGCCGGACAACTACTTCGCCGAGACCGAGCAGGCGGCGTTCTCGCCGGCCAACTTCGTGCCGGGCGTCGGCCCCTCACCCGACCGCATGCTGCAGGCGCGGTTGTTCGCCTACGGCGACGCGCAGCGGTACCGCCTGGGCATCAACCACACCCAGCTGCCGATCAACTCCGCCAAGGGCGTGAAGCAAGGCGTGCGCAACTACGGCCGTGACGGCGCCATGCGCTTCGACGGCAACGGCGGCCGCTCCGCCAACTACGAGCCGAACAGCGTCGACGGCCCGGCCGAAACCGGCCAGCCCTTGTACGCCGGCGTCGAGGTCAACGGCCCCGGCGGGGCGTGCGCGCCGGTGCGGCACCGCGAGGACGACGACTTCGTCCAGGCCGGCGCCTTGTACCGGGTGATGGACGAAGCCGCCAAGCAGCGGCTGGTGGCGAACATCGCCGGCAGCCTGGTGCAGGTGACCATCCCCGGCGTCATCGAACGCGCCATCGGCTACTTCGCCAAGGCCGATCCGGACTACGGCCGGCGCGTGGCGGAAGCGGTCGCGGCGCGCCGCGGCTAACGGTCGACGAGCAGGCAACACCAACACGGCGCCGCCAGGCGGCGCCAGGAGACGATCATGCAGAAGCAGCAACAACGCGCCGACGGTTTCGTGGTGCAAGAGAACGCGGTGCTGGACGGACAGGCTCTCGCCCTGGCGCAGGAAGTGTTCCAGCTGGTCCGCGGCGGCGACACCGACCGCCTGCGGCGCCTGCTCGATCTGGGCTTGCCGCCGAACATGTGCAACGACAAGGGCGACAGCCTGCTGATGCTGGCCAGCTACCACGGTCACGCCGGCACCAGCGCGCTGTTGCTGGAGAAAGGCGCCGACCCCGAGTTGCGCAACGACCGCGGCCACACGCCCCTGGCCGGCGCCGCCTTCAAGGGCGACGTGCGGATGGTCGAGTTGTTGCTGGCGCACGGTGCCGCGGTCGACGGCCGCAGCGCCGACGGTAAGACGCCGCTGATGTTCGCGGCCATGTTCGACCGCCCCGAGGTGGTGGACGCGCTGATCGCCGCCGGTGCCGACGTTACCGCGCGCGACGACGCCGGCCTCGACGCCCGTGCGCTGGCGCGCGCGATGGGCGCCGCCAGAACGTCTGAACAGCTGGCGGCGCACTGACGCGGCGTCCACCGATGCCGGCAAGGCCCGAAGGGCCCGCCCCCGGGCCGGCTTCATTCCCTCGCATCGTTTTCCCCGGAACTGGGAAAGCGTAGCGAGGACCGAGGAAGCAACGGCTTGGTGCTTCGCTGGACACGCCAGTAGTACTGCGTCCAGCGAATGCTGGCGCATACGCCAAGCCCACGCGCGGGGCGCATCCAAGCCGACGAAACGGGCGCGGTTACAGCAGCTTGATACGGATGTCGCGGGCTTCCTCGGCCGCGCCCGCCAGCGCTGCGAGCCGGCCGAGCAGGCGCTGACGGTAGCGCTCCAGGTGCGTGTCGAGCCTGTCGAGGTAACGGCCCAGCGCCGCCGCGCCGGCATTGGCGGCCGGCGGCGGCAGTTTGGCCTGAATACGCTCGGCCAGGCTTGCGCCGCCCAGACGGATGTCGTTCAGGCGGGCGGCGATGCGCTCGAGCCGGTGCCAGCTTTCGCTCATATGGGTCATGAACGCGTACTCGGGCAGGCGCCCGTTCGGCCCCTTGGCGGCCATGAGCGTGCGCACCCGCGCCAATTCGCGCCGGCAGACCGCCAGCTCCGGCTCCAGCGCGGCCAAACCGACCAAGGCCGCGCCGGCTTCGGCGATCTCCGCCGCCATCGCCCGCGGCTCGTCGGTTTGCGCCAGCGCCTCCGCCAACCCCAGCCCCAGGCGATGGGCGACCAGCGCGTCCAAGCGGTTGCGCTCGGCCTCGAGCTTGAGCATGTCGGCCCGGCACTCGCGGTAAGTGATCTCGATCTGCGGCGACGGCCGGTAAGGGACGAGAGCCAGCGCCACCTCGGCCTTGTGCAGCGCCTCCGCCGCCACGGCGTATTGCTGGCGCAGCTTGGTCATGTCGGGCACCGCGCGCCGCACCTCGGCCACGGCGTTCTCCAGCTCGGCCACGCGCTCTTCCGGCTTCATCACCCGCGCCTGCTCGATACCGGCCGGCACCACCACGTGGCCGGGCGGCAAATAGCCGCGGAAATAGTCCAGGAAGGCCGCCGCGCTGCGACGCCGCTGCGCCAAGGCGGCCTCGGCCACCGTCGGCGCGACCAGCGCGTCCGCGCCCACCGCCAGCCCCAGCCGGTGGTAGCTCGCCAGCCCCAGCCGTTGCGCCAGCGCGGCATAGTCGTCCAGCAACAGCTTCGCTGGCGCCCGTAGCGCGAAACCCGGCTCCACTACGGCGCCCGGCGGCGGAACCGACCGTCCCAGCCAGTCGAGCCAGTCCGGCCCGGTATTCGCGTCCTGCGGCGATATCTCCCGCTCGCGCGCGTACCAGGCGATCAGCCCAGCCAGATCCTCGCTGAGCAGTTCGGCGCCGTCGACGGCGATGAGGTCCTCGGCCAACTCGCGCCAAGCCTGTGTCAGCGCCAGACAACACCGGGCGGTTTCCTCCGCCGCTTCGCTGCCGGCAAGCTGCAGCTGCCGCTGCACTACCGTGCTCTCGCCCGCCCGCAACAGCGGCCAGGCCAGCCGCGCCGACACATCGCTCAAGCGCTGAAGCAGACGGTGCGGCAGCCGCAGGAACGCCAGCAGCCTCGTGGCAGCGAGCCCGACATAGCCGTCATGATCCGCCGCCCACCGTGCCAACGCCCGATCGAGTGCATCCTCGCGGCGTACGCTCTGCCGCAAGCGGGCCAGGCCATCGCGCAGCCACTGGCGCGGCAGCGGCGCATGGGCCGGCGCCGCGGCGGTGAGCTCGCGCGCCAGCAAACCCGCCAACTGCCGCGTGTCGAGCGCCGCTAGCAAGGGCAGTCCGATGAACAGCCGCAGTTCGAGCCGGCGCTGGCGCAAGCGCCAGCGGGCGCATAGGCGCGGCTCGGCATCGAGCAGGATCAGCGGCGCCGGCGCCCCTACCTGAGTCGCGACGCGGGCGACCAGGGCCCGCAGCAACGGCGCCTGCCCATCCTCGACTACAACGGCATCGTGTTGCTGGCGCCACAGCTGCGGCCGCAGCAGCCACACCAGAACCAGCAGGGCGAGCGCCGCGGGCAAGGCATCGAGCAACAAGGCCGCGGCGAGACCGCGGTCGGGATCGAACACCGGCCGCGCGATACGAACCAGCGCGAACAGCGCCAGCAGCAGCAGGGTCGCGGGATACAGCGCCGGCACCAGCAGCGCCACGGCGGATGCCAGGGCGCGCTTAACCCGCAGCCCGCGGCTGTCGGATTCGGGAGTCAGGGTGCAAGCGAACGCCTGCTCCAGCGCCTCGGCACCGAGGCGGCGCGAAGACGTCGCCTGCGGTTCTCGCAGCTGAGCCGCGGCGGGCTGCGGTCGCACCTCGCAGTTGGCGCCGGCGGCGCGGAACGCCTGCCGCAGGGCATGCGCCTGCCGCAACGACAGATCGCGGCGAATGGTGACCGCGCGCCCGGAGAAAAGACGGGCCACCTGTTCCGAATCTAGGCGAAAGCGTCGCGCCAGCTCCGTCCGTACTTGCTCCGGATCGCCACCGTCGAGAAGTTCCCCGGCGAAAACCACGGAGTAGAGCCGCTGGTCGGTCATGAAGTTGGAATGCCCACTGAAATTCTTGGAATTATAATTTTGCGAAGAAGATAAAGAACCTAGCGCACGAGCACTGTGCACTAGGTCACTGAATCGCGCCCGTCATGCTGGATGCCCTGGTGCCTCCGGCGCCCGCCCCCACATCTGCCGCTTGATCGGCCGATGCAGCGTGAACGGGAGGATGCCATGGCCCAATGCGAAGTATGCGGCAACGACTACTACCTGGCGTTCCAGGTGGTCGCCGGCGGCGCTACCCATACCTTCGATTGCTTCGAGTGCGCGGCGCACATGCTGGCGCCGGTCTGCAGTCACTGCGGCGTGAAGATCCTGGGCCACGGAATCGAGGCCAATGATACGTTCTATTGCTGCGCCCATTGCGCGCACGCCGAAGGCGTGCGCGAGGTGGTGGACAACGCCGCGCACGCGCGACCGCAGTAAGCGGATCGCCACGCGGGGGAAACCAGGCGGATTCGCCGGCTCAACCGCCGATGACCCGCATTCCCGCCGACGCCGCCAGCGAATCGGGGCCGTGATCCAGCGGTCGCGGCGGGTCGCGGAACAGGGCCAGCAGTTCGGTCCGCCGCGCCGCGGCCTTGGCGGCATTGGCGGCCTTGATGTGGCCGTAACCGCGGATCTGCTCGGGTAGCCGCGCCAGCTCCACCGCGTAGGCGTGGTTGGCCGGGCTTAAGCCCTGCAGCAATTCAGCCAGCAGCGTCTCGTATTCGGCGATCAGACGCCGCTCCAAGCGGCGGTCATGGCCGTAGCCGAATGGGTCGAACACGGTGCCGCGCAGGCGCTTCATCCGCGCCAGCACCTTGAGCAGCGGGAACAGCCACGGCCCGTAGGCATGCTTGCGCGGCTCGCGGCCGTCCTTGCCGGGCCGCGACAGCAGCGGCGGCGCCAGGTGCAGCTCGACCCGGTAATCGCCATCGAAGGTCTGCCGCAGCTGACGGCGGAACTCGCCGTCACTGTACAGCCGGGCCACCTCGTACTCGTCCTTGTAGGCCAGCAGCTTGAAGTAGGCGCGCGCGACCGCCTCGGTCAGCGCGCTGGCGTCGGTCACCTGCCGCTCCGCCGTCTGCACCCGCCGCACCAGGTCCTCGTAGCGGGCGGCGTAGGCGGCATCCTGGTAGGCGGTGAGTTCGGCGCGCCGGCGCGCGATCAGCGTCTCGAGATCGGCCGGCGCCCGCTCCGCCTCCGCCGCGACCAGCCGCTGCACCGCGGCCAGGTCGTGGCCGGCACGCCGTCCCCACAGGAATGCCTGCTTGTTGCGCTCCACCGCCGTGCCGTTGAGTTCGATGGCGCGCTCGATGGCCTCGGCCGATAGCGGGATCAGCCCGCGCTGCCAAGCGAAACCGACCAGGAACAGGTTGGTCATGATCGAGTCGCCCAGCAGCCGCGTGGCCAGCTCGGTGGCGTCGAGGAAGTAGCTGCGCTCGGCGGCGGCGGCCTGGCGGATCTGCGCCTGCATGCCTTCGCCCGGAAAGCGCAGATCGGGATTGCGGGTGAAGCCGGCCGGCATGGCCTGGTGGCTGTTGACCACCGCCGCCGAGCTTTCCGGATCGAGCTTGGCCAGCGTGTCGCGCCCGGCCGCCACCACCAGATCGCAGCCCAGCAGCAGCTGCGCCTCGCCGGCCGGAATGCGCGGGCCGTTGATCGCCTCGGGCCGGGCGGCAAGCCGCACGTGGGTGGTCACCGCGCCGTACTTCTGCGCCAGCCCGGTCATGTCGAGCACGGCCACGCCCTTGCCCTCCAGGTGCGCGGCCATCCCCAGCAGCGCACCGATGGTGACGATGCCGGTGCCGCCGACGCCGGTGATGACGATGCCGTAAGGCTGATCGCCCAACGCCGGCCGCGCCGGCTCCGGCAGCGGCGGGAACGGCGCCTCCCCGCCCACGGCAGTGGGCTTGCGCAACGCGCCGCCGTGGATGGTGACGAAGCTGGGGCAGAAGCCGTCGACGCAGGAGAAGTCCTTGTTGCAACTGGACTGGTCGATGGCGCGCTTGCGCCCGAACTCGGTCTCCACCGGCACCACCGACAGGCAGTTGGACTTCACATTGCAGTCGCCGCAGCCCTCGCACACGGCGGTGTTGATGAAGGCGCGCTTGGGCGGATCGGCGAGTACGCCGCGCTTGCGCCGCCGGCGCTTCTCGGCGGCGCAGGTCTGGTCGTACACCAGCGCCGTCACGCCCGGCACCTCGCGTAGCTCGCGCTGCACGGCGTCGAGTTCGCGGCGATGGTGCACGGTCACGCCCGGGGCGAAGGCGCTCGGGTCGGAATACTTGTCGGGTTCATCACTGACCACCACCACCCGCCGCACGCCCTCGTCCGCCAGCTGCCGGGTGAGCTGCGGCACGCTGAGCTGGCCGTCCAGCGGCTGGCCGCCGGTCATGGCCACGGCGTCGTTGTAGAGGATCTTGTACGTGATGTTGACGCCGGCGGCGACCGCGGCGCGGATCGCCAGCAGGCCGGAGTGGAAGTAGGTGCCGTCGCCCAGGTTGGCGAAGATGTGCCGGGTTTCGGTGAACGGCGCCTGCCCGATCCAGGGCACGCCCTCGCCGCCCATGTGGGTGAAGGTCTCGGTGCGGCGGTCCATCCAGCTGACCATGTAGTGGCAGCCGATGCCGGCGGTGGCGCGGCTGCCCTCGGGCACCTCGGTGGAGGTGTTGTGCGGGCAACCCGAGCAGAAATGCGGCACCCGCTCGAGCAGCGCCGGCGTCTCGGCCAGCGCCTGCTCCTTGCGCTCCAGGAACTGTAGCCGCCGGTGGATGGTGGCGCTGGTGTAGAAGCGGGCGATGCGCGCGGCGATCACCCGGGCGATGCGCGCCGGGGTCAGCTCGCCGGCCGAGGGCAAGATCCACTCGCCGCGCTCGTCGAACTTGCCGACCACCCGCGGACGCACGTCCTCGCGCCAGGAGTACAGCTGCTCCTTGAGCTGGTTCTCGATGACCGCGCGCTTTTCCTCCACCACCAGGATTTCTTCCAGCCCTTCGGCGAAGCGGCGAATACCCTCGCGCTCCAGCGGCCAGCTCATGGCCACCTTGTAGAGCCGGATCCCGATGCGGGCAGCCTCGCGCTGGTCTATGCCCAGGTCCTCCAGCGCCTGGCGCACGTCGAGATAGGACTTGCCGGTGGTGACGATGCCGAGCCGCGGCGCCGGACTGTCGAGCACCACCCGGTCGAGCCGGTTGGCGCGGGCGAAGGCCAGCGCGGCGTAGAGCTTGTAGCGCTGCAGCCGGTACTCCTGTGCCAACGGCTTGTCGGGCCAACGTATGTTGAGACCGTCGGGGGGCAGCTCGAAGTCCTCCGGCAGCACGATATCGACCCGCTCCGGATCGACCAGCACCGATGCCGAGGAATCGGCGGTGTCGGTGACCATCTTCAGCGCCACCCAGCAGCCGCTGTAGCGCGACAGCGCCCAGCCGTACAACCCGAGGTCGAGGATGTCCTGGATGCCGGCGGGATTGAGCACCGGAATCTGGGCGTCCATGAAGGCGTATTCGGACTGGCTGGGCAGGGTCGAGGACTTGCAGACGTGGTCGTCCCCCGCCACCGCCAGCACCCCGCCGTGGCGCGAGGTACCGGCGTAGTTGGCGTGCTTGAACACGTCGCCGCTGCGATCCACGCCCGGCGCCTTGCCATACCACATGCCGAACACGCCGTCGTACTTCGCGCCCGGCCAAAGCCCCACCTGCTGACTACCCCACACGGCGGTGGCGGCGAGGTCTTCGTTCAGACCGGGCTGGAAGCGCACGTGGGCGCGGTCGAGGAAGCGGGCGGCGTCCCATAGCGCTTGGTCCAGTCCGCCCAAGGGCGAGCCGCGATAGCCGGAGATGAAGCCGGCGGTATTGAGCCCGGCGCGGACATCGCGGCCGCGCTGCATCAGCGGCAGCCGTACCAGGGCCTGTATGCCGGTGAGATAGACACGGCCGGAATCGAGGACGTACTTGTCGTCCAGGCGGACGTCGGCGAGCACCATGCGGGGGATCTCCCTGTCTCGGTTGCCTGGCGCCGCCCGCGGGGGTTGCCCGCTGCCGCCGGCCGGACGAGAGATCGGCTGGATCCCGCGTCCGCCACGCGAACCGGTTCCCGAAGCCTGCTGGGCGAAGAACCGGCGCGGCGCGCCTTCCACTGCTTTTCGCTCAGAGATTGCGCCTCAAGGCGCGGGAGTCAATGCGCGCTGCAACATGTAGCGGGATCGCGCGCTGACGAACGTCGGCTGGCGGGGAACGAGATGGTGCGCGCAGCCGCTTCGCGCGCTACGCGCCCCCAAAAAAGCGCAACGCGCGACGGCTACGACGCCGCCGCGCGCAGCTCGACCGGCTTGCGGCTGTTGTACAGATCGATGAAGCGCTGCAGCTCGGCTTGGTCGTACTCGCGCAGGCCGCTCAGCACCAGTTTCTTCAGACCGGTGCCGACGGTTTCGCCGCCGGCGCTGAAGCGGAAGTGCAGGAAGGCGTCACCGCGCTTGCCGGCCACGTCGAGCGTGGCGTCGGTCAGGTCCAGCCGCGGGTCGGTCAGGTCCAGACGGCTGAGGTCGAAGGACATGCTCTCGTAGATCACCAGCGGCCGCTCGATGTTGATCATGACCTTATGCCGGGCCATCAGCGGCGCCAGGATGTAGGGAAAGTTCTGCCCGGAGAACGCCACGTAGTTGCGCGCCAGCCGCTCCACCAGTTGCGGGTCGGTGGACACGTCGCCGGAACGCTCCACCCGCAGATAGGTCTTGCCGGCGTCGTCGGTGACCTCGATGCTCGCGCCGGGCGCCTCGGGGAAGCGCAGACCGACGTTGTCGCCGACCATGCCGGTGAACGTGAACGACATGCGCTGACTGATGCCGTACTTGCTCAGCACCAGGCAGAACAGCAGATCGCCCGGCACGCAGAAGCGCTTGGCGTCTGGATCGTGAATGGGATTGAAATCGCCGGCGACCTCCTTGGCGAACCGGCTGGCTTGCGCGGCCGAGATACGCACCGTCCCGTCGGACTCGACCCGATAGTCATTCAGGAACATAACCAGCACACCTTCCGTTGGTTTTGTTGGTTGGCCGCGACCATGGCGGCCAGATGTACTTTAGTCGCTCTCGACCGCATCGGCACGCTCATGACGCCACCGGCTCCACCGGCCGATAGCCATCGATGAACTCCTGCGGCATGCGCCGCGGCCGGCCGGTCTTCATGTCGATGCACACCCAGTGGGTAAGACCGGTCAGCACCGTCTTGCGGTCCTGGACGCGGATGATCTGATAGGAGCGGTAAGTCGAGAGCTTGCCGTCGTTGCCGCTGACCCAGGTGCCGATCAGCAACTCGTCGCCGGGAAACGTGGGCAGCAGGTATTCCAGCTCGTGCTTGCGCGCCACCACGCCGCAGCCGATGCGCCAGTAATCGTCCAGCGAGAAGCCCAGCTCGCGGGAATGGGCCCAGGCGGCCTTTTCCAGCCAGCTGAGGTAGACCACATTGTTGGTGTGGCCGAATCCGTCGATGTGCGACTCGTCGACGATCACCCGCTCGATGTGGGGCGACGCCACCTTCCAGGCCAGCGTATCCATCAATCTCTCTTCCAAAATCCTGTGCGGGTCGGCCTACGGCCGGCTTGGGCTACGAGTGTGCAGAGGCTAGTCCGCCCGCCGCTGCCGATCAAGCGACGTTAAGATTAACCGGCGGCCAGGTCACGCGCGATCCGCGATCGGGTTCTCAGCGGTGGGCGTAGATCGCTTTTCACGCTTGATGCGAAACGCCTCTGGGGGTAGCGTTGCCGCTTCCGGTCACGTTTCATACGCGTGTCATTAAGTACTGAATAAGCTCCGAGGACCATCGTGGCGAAAACATTCATCAGCGGCAGCGGCCTTTTCACGCCGGCAGAGTCCATCTCCAACGCGGAGCTGGTCGATTCCTACAACCGCTATGCCTCGGCCTACAACGAGACGCACGCCGCCGACATCGAGGCCGGTCGCCTCGCCCCGCTGGCGCTCTCCAGCGAGGAGTTCATCGTCAAGGCCTCGGGCATCCAGAGCCGCTTCGTGCTGGACAAGGCCGGCATTCTCGACACCGAGGTCATGCACCCGCGCCTGCCGCAACGCCCGGAAACCGAGCGCTCGATCCAGTGCGACATCTCCGTGGCCGCCGCGCGCGAGGCCATGGAGCGTGCCGGCAAGCGTCCTGAAGACATCGATATGGTCATCGTCGCCTGCGCCAATATGCAGCGGGCCTACCCGGCCATGGCGATCGAGATCCAGGAAGCGCTGGGCATCGACGGCTTCGGCTTCGACATGAACGTGGCCTGCTCGTCCGCCACCTTCGGCCTGCAGACCGCCGCCGACGCGGTCGCGCACGGCAGCGCCCGGGCGGTGCTGATGGTCAACCCCGAGATTTGCTCGGCGCACCTGAACTTCCGCGACCGCGACAGTCACTTCATCTTCGGCGACGCCTGCACCGCGGTGATCGTCGAGAACGAGGACAACCTCAACACCGACCGCCCCTTCGAGATCCTCGGCACCAAGCTGCTGACCAAGTTCTCGAACAACATCCGCAACGACTTCGGCTTCATGAACCGTACCGAGGTCCCGCCGCGCCACCCCGACGAACTGCTATTCCGGCAGCAGGGCCGCAAGGTGTTCAAGGAAGTGGTGCCGGTGGCGCAGGATCTGATCGTAAGCCACCTGGAACAGCTCGGCCTGGGCGTGGCCGACCTGCGCCGGCTATGGCTGCACCAGGCCAACATCAACATGAACCACCTGGTGGCGCGCCGCGTGCTCGGCCGCGATCCGACGCCGGAAGAAGCGCCGGTGATCCTGGACCGCTACGCCAACACCGCCTCGGCCGGCTCCATCATCGCCTTCCACCTGCACCACGACGACCTGCAGCCCGGCGACACCGGCGTGATCTGCTCGTTCGGCGCCGGCTACTCCGCCGGCAGCGTGGTGGTGCGGCGCGTGCAGCGCTAAAGCGCCCTTACCGCGTTCATCAGGTATTGGTGCGTACACCCAGCCCTTCAGTCCCCAGCCCCTCGTTTCGCTCTCCCCTTGCGGGCGAGGGGCTGGGTGAGGGGGAAAGAAAATTCCGAAGCACCAATCGCTAACCCGGCCCCAACGCCCCCACGCACTTCTTCCCTGAACCTTTCCCAACCGCCGCGAGTCGAAGCGGGTGCGCAACCATACCCAGGTATGGCGCCACGCATGACGCGCGCTCGGCTTGAGGCCCGGCCGCGCCACCGCAACTTTGTAGTTCTCGGCATCGGGAACAGGATCAGCGATGGAACGTGCCATTCTTTCGCGCGAACAGCCGACCCGCGCGCGGCTGACCGCACTCGCCACCCTCGCCTTCACCGCATTCTGCGCGGCGCTGTCCGCGCCCGATGCGTTGGCCGCCGCGCTGGCGTTGGCGGGACTATGCAGCAGCGTGATATGGCTGACCGATATGGTGATCACGCTGCACTACCGGCACGGTTTCAGCGGCCGCACCGTGCTCACCTATCGCGTCGGCGAGATCAAGATCTGGTCGCGCGGACGCTTCACCGGCATCGATCCGCAAGGCGTGCGCGACTGGTCCACCCGCGGCGGCGGCGAGCGGCGCACCATCGGCCTGCGCCTGCGTAACGGCGATCAACTCCTGCTGCGGCCGCGCATCGCCGACGCCGCGGCCGAAACCGCCGTGCTGAAACTGCTGGAGCGTTTCCTGGGCGAGCCGCGGCACGCGCCGCCGGGCGCCATCGTCATGGTGCCCTACGCCAGTTGCGCCTAGCGGCTGGACAGACTGCCGCCGAGCAGAATCACCACTGCGCCCGCCACCGCCAAGGCCGCGCCTAGTCCGTCCCAGCGGCTGGGCCGCACGCCTTCCATCGCCCATAGCCAGAACAGCGACGTGACGATGTAGATGCCGCCGTACGCGGCATAGGCGCGGCCGGCGAACTGCGCCTCGCTGCGCGTCAGTAGCCAGGCGAACAGCACCAGCGACAGCAGCCCGGGGATCAGCCACAGCACCGAGCCGCCCCGCCGCAACCAGAACCAGAAGGCGAAACAGCCGCCGATTTCCGCCAGCGCGGCGGCCACGAAGATCATTAGCGATGCCGGCATAAACCTGTTAGTCGTAAGGTGTGAGCGGCTCGGCCGCGGGGTGTAGAGCCTTTCGGCGGCGGTCAGGCTGCTTATCCGCTGCGCTCGCGCGCGCTGGAACGCTGCGTGAACGCCCGCATCGCGTCCCTGGCTTCGGTGGTCGTGCCGAGCGCCTCGGCCAACGACATCTCGTAGCGATAACCCGCGAGCAGTTCCATGCTCTCCACCTGCGCCAGGCATTGCCGCGCCAGCCGCACCGCCCGCGGATCCTTGGCGGCGATCTCGGCGGCGATCGCATGCGCGTACGGCAACAACTCCGACGGCGGCAGACAAGCCTCCACCACGCCGCGCCGGTACAACTCCGCCGCATCCAATTGATGCCCGGTGAGCAGCATGCGGTTCACCACCGAATGCCCCAGCACGCGCATGGCATGACGGGCACCGCCGAGCATGCCGACGTCGATCTCCGGCAAGCCGAAGCGCGCCGTCTCGCTCGCCACCAGAATGCAGCACGACGCGGCGATACCGACCCCGGCGCCCAGCGCCGGCCCATTGATCGCGGCGATGGTCGGCTTGCAGCCGCCCAGCAGCGCTTCGTACAGCGCCGCGCCCATGTTGCCCGGCCCCGGCCGATCGTTTTCCAACGCCGCCAACTGCTCCTTCAGGTCCACGCCGGCGCTGAAACAGCGCCCGGCGCCGGTGATCACCACCGCCCGCACCTCGTCCGCGTCGTCCACCCAGCGCAGCGCGTCGATCAAGGCCGCCATCATCGAGATCGACAAGGCATTCACCGGCGGACGGTTCAGGGTGATGGTGGCGACGTGATCGGCGACCGAGAGTTCGACTTCGGACATGGGCGGAGAGTCCTTCGCTTTGACGCTTGTTTGGAGTGGACGGTACGCGCAGCGGCCGGGCACCGTGGATAGTTCCCGACCCTAACCCACCGTGCTGGGTTTTACATGCCCCCACCGGACAGTTGGCCCTAGGTACCTCGCCGTGAGGCAGACCCTTTACGAAAGAAAGCCGACGGCAATTAGGTGTCGGCCGAATGGGTTGCCGGCCGGCCCGTTCAACCGCGCGTAGATCCGGGCCGAACGCAACAGCGACTCATACCTCGACGCGCAGACCGAGGCATTCCCTGTCCTGAATTCTTGCCCCGGCTCCCTGCCACCGCTGGAAATTCACACGCGCAGCAAGCCGCGAAAACCGCGCGCCGCGTAATACGACGGCGCGCCATTGTGATACACGAACACCCGGCCGTAGCGGCGATCGCCGAACAAGGCGCCGCCGAGCTTGCGAACTTCGGCTGGCGTCGCGAGCCAGCTGGATGTCTTGGTATCGAACTCGCCGAGTTGCTGCAGATACCGGTACTGCTCCTCGGTCAACAGCTCGACACCCATCTCGGCGGCCATCGAGACGGCGCTGCCCTTGGGTTTGTGCTCCTTGCGTTCGTCCAGCGCCTCGCGGTCGTAGCACAGGCTGCGGCGTCCGGCAGGGCTTTCCTTGGCGCAGTCGCAGAACAGGAAGCTGCCGGTTTCGCCATCGCGGCCGATCACGTCCGGTTCGCCGCCGGTTGCCTCCATCGCCTGCAGCGACTTCAATGCGGCCGGGTTGTTGTCGAGCCTGGCTTGAACGTCGGCCCACGCAATGCCTTCGTGGCGCTGCCTGTTCTTTTCGAACCGGGCTCTCAAGGTCTCGAGCAGTCGATCGCGTTCCGGCGGTTTCATCGTTCCTACCTATGCTTCGGGCGGCCGATCTAGCCAGCGGCGCAACGCTCGAGTTCGAGACCGGCGGCGGACAGTAACGGGAGCGCGGACAACACCATCGTCAACGCCAGCGACATCAGCGCGAGGCTCAACAGGCGCGAGAACGCGGGTGATCGCGCGGCGTGCGCGGCCACAGTCAGCCAGCCAACGCCGGCCACGACATGGAGCCACCAGAACTTCGCCAGGAAACCGAGCACCGGAAGCGCCTGCGCGCCCTCGCATGCCGCCAGCCGCGGACTTTGAATCGCGCCTTGCCAGCTCAGATAGGCGACGACGAAGCAGGCCAGCGCAACGAGCGCGAACAGTGCCGCGTCCACGACACGCGTTACCGGCCGCTGCCGGGCTGTCGCCCAAACCTTCAATTCCCGCAACGATGCCGACATTTCTTCTCCCTATTAACACTCGCTGTTCGCCCATCGGACCGAGCGCCAAGCGCGATATCGGCCAGCCATTACTTTACGGGCGATCGGCACTGGGGATAACCCGCAATGACCGAATCGGCGGCGATGGCGGCTGTTCCGGTACAAGCGGTGGTATCGTTAGGCCTGGTATAGGAAAACCATAACAACGAGGAGAGCCCGCTCATGCGTTTTAGCAAGCGTATCAGCCTGATGGCGGCCGCCGCCGTGCTGGCGACCAGCACCGCTGCCCTGGCCGCGCCGAAGTTCATCAACATCCTCACCGGCGGCACCAGCGGCGTGTACTACCCGATCGGCGTCGGCTTGTCGCAGCTGTACAACAGCGGCATCGAGGAAGCCAAGGCGTCGGTGCAGGCTACCAAGGCCTCAGTGGAGAACCTCAACCTGCTGCAGGCCGGCCGCGGCGAGCTGGCGCTGGCGCTGGGCGATTCGGTGGACCACGCCTGGAACGGCGTCGAGGAAGCCGGCTTCAAGAACAAGCTGACCAAGCTGCGCGCTATCGGCGCCGCCTATCCGAACTACATCCACATCGTCGCCAGCAAGGAATCGGGCATCAAGACGCTGGCCGACCTGAAGGGCAAGCGCATTTCCGTGGGCGCGCCCAAGTCCGGCACCGAGCTCAACGCCCGCGCCATCTTCAAGGCCGCCGGCCTCAGCTACGCCGACATGGGCCGGGTCGAGTACCTGCCCTACGCCGAGTCGGTCGAGCTGATCAAGAACCGGCAGCTCGACGCCACGCTGCAGTCCTCCGGCCTGGGCATGGCGGCGATCCGCGATCTGGCCTCCACCATGCCGATCACCTTCGTCGAGATCCCCGCCGACGTGGTGGCCAAGATCGGCAGCGAGGCCTACCAGCCCAATAAGATCCCGGCCGGCACCTACGAGGGCCAGACCGCCGACGTGGCGACCGCCTCCATCACCAATGTGTTCGTGACCCACCAGGGCGTGCCGGACGAGTTGGCGTATCAGATGACCAAGCTGATGTTCGAGAACCTGGACCGGCTGGCCAACTCCCATTCCGCCGCCAAGTCGATCAAGCTGGAGACGGCGACCAAGGGCCTGCCGATCCCGCTGCATCCGGGCGCGGAGAAGTACTACAAGGAAGTGGGCGTGCTGAAGTAGCGGTTCGGGGCACTGCCGTCGGGATTCCGAGTCCGACGGCGGTGCCCTCGCTCCATTCGCACCATGTCTTCGTTACCGGCTCACACCCACGCACGAGCGGACCGCCGTCCTAATACCTCGTCCAGCATTATTCGGTGCTTCGCGGTTGTTACCGCCCCCAGTCCCCTGGCCCACAAGGGGCGAGGGGAACAAGACGATCCGCGCGAGCGCGCCCGAACTCGATGGCCGTGCGTGCCCCGGCGCGCCGGGCGTTCCATTGACGAGTCATCATCATGAGTGAATATCAAGGCCTTTCCGCCAGCCCGGATACCTGGCCGAGAACGCTGTTCTACGCAGCGCTGCTGTTCTCGACCTACCAGATCGTCACCGCCGCCTTCCATCCGGTGTCCACGCAGGTGCTGCGCGCCGGGCACGTGGGCTTCCTGCTGCTGATGGTGTTTCTCAGCTATCCGTTCCGCGGCAACCGCCGGCCCTGGCAGCCGCTGGCCTGGGTGCTGGGCTTGGCCGGCATGACCACGGCGGTGTACCAGTGGCTGTTCGAGGGCGACCTGATCCAGCGCTCGGGCGATCTCACCACGGCCGACATGGTCATCGGCATCGTCTTGACGCTGCTGGTGTTCGAAGCGGCGCGGCGGGTCATGGGCGTGGCGCTGCCCATCATCTGCGCGCTGTTCCTGGCCTATGGGCTGTTCGGCGAGTATCTGCCGGGCGATCTGGCGCACCGCGGCTACGGCTTCGACCAGATCGTCAACCAGCTGTCGTTCGGCACCGAAGGCTTCTACGGCACGCCGACCTATGTGTCGGCCACCTACATCTTCCTGTTCATCCTGTTCGGCGCCTTCCTCGAACAGGCCGGCATGATCAAGCTGTTCACCGACTTCGCCATGGGCTTGTTCGGCCACAAGCTGGGCGGTCCGGCCAAGGTGTCCGTGGTGTCTTCGGCGCTGATGGGCACGATCACCGGCTCGGGCGTGGCCAACGTGGTGACCACCGGGCAGTTCACCATCCCGCTGATGAAGCGCTTCGGCTACCGTCCTACCTTCGCCGGCGCGGTGGAAGCCACCTCCAGCATGGGCAGCCAGATCATGCCGCCGGTGATGGGCGCGGTGGCCTTCATCATGGCCGAGACCATCAACCTACCCTACGTCGAGGTAGCCAAGGCGGCGCTCGTTCCCGCCCTGCTCTACTTCGCCTCGGTGTTCTGGGTGGTGCATCTGGAAGCGCGGCGCAGCGATCTCAAGGGCCTGCCCAAGAGCGAGTGCCCGAACGCCTGGGCGGCGGTCAGCCAGCGCTGGTACCTGCTGATCCCGCTGGTGGTGCTGGTCTATCTGTTGTTCTCCGGCCGCACGCCGCTGTTCTCCGGCACGGTGGGACTGGCGCTGACCGCCATCGTGATCCTCGGTTCGGCGGTGATCTTGAAGGCGTCCTCGACCATGCTGCGCATCGCCTTCTGGGTGGCGCTGGGCATACTCTGCGCCGGCTTCTTCCGGCTCGGCATAGGCGTGATCTTCGGCGTGATCGGCATGCTGGTGCTGGTCAACTGGTTCATCCGGGGCGGCCGCGCCACGCTGCGCGTGTGCGTGTTCGCCCTGGCCGAGGGCGCGCGCCACGCGGTGCCGGTGGGCATCGCCTGCGCGCTGGTGGGCGTGATCATCGGCATCGTCTCGCTCACCGGCGTGGCCACCACCTTCGCCGGCTACATCCTGGCCATCGGCCAGAACAACCTGCTGCTGTCGCTGGTGCTGACCATGATCACCTGCCTGATCCTGGGCATGGGCATCCCGACCATTCCGAACTACATCATCACCAGCTCCATCGCCGCGCCGGCGCTGCTCGACCTGGGCGTGCCGCTGCTGGTGTCGCACATGTTCGTGTTCTATTTCGGCCTGATGGCCGACCTCACCCCGCCGGTGGCGCTGGCCTGCTTCGCCGCCGCGCCCATCGCCCGCGCCAGCGGCTTCAAGATCAGCCTGTGGGCGGTGCGCATCGCCGCGGCCGGCTTCGTGGTGCCGTTCCTAGCGGTGTACGACCCGGCCCTGATGCTGCAAGGCGGCGATCTGCTGGACACGGCCTATGTCGGCGGCAAGGCGGCCTTCGCCATCGGCCTGTGGGGCATCGCGGTGATCGGCCACCTCGCCCGTGACCTCGCCTGGTGGGAGCGTCTGCTGGCCGTCGCCGCCGGCGCGCTGCTGATCCTCGCGCTGCCCGTCACCGACGAGCTGGGCTTCACGCTCGGCGTTATCGTGCTGGCACAGCACATCTGGCGCGCGCGCCGGCTTTCGCCGCCGCGTTCGGCATGATCGGGCTGTGCATGGGCCTGGCCGGCGCGCTCTGGGCCCAGGTCGAGCTGCGGGAGTTCACGCTGGCCTGGCGCCATAGCGTGGAGAAAATCCGTTGGGAGGAAGACTACCGGGTCACGCCCGACGGCCTGCTGCTGGAAGAGGCGCGCGTCCAAGGCAGCGGCGCCGGCATGGAGATCCCACCCGGCGCCCGGCTGCATGCCGGCAGCTGGCGCTACCGCCCGGCCCTGCCGCCGCAGCAGCCGCTGCGCCTGGGCCGCGCGCCCGAGGCGGGCGACTATCTGCTGTGCGGCGGCGGCGAGTGCCGGCCGCTGGCGTATTGGCTGGGCCCGCCGCGCACGGAGCAGCCGGTGGTTGAGTTGTGGAGCTGCGAGCTGAAGATATGACGCATGGTACCGGCCGACTTGCTTGAACCCTCCCGCCACCGGGCAATCGTGGAAGACGTAGAGCGCGCCTCGCTGCGCGCTTGGCCCGCCCCGCACGAGCAGCGCATCGGCGGCTGGCTGCTGCGCATGGCCGGCGGCTATACCAAGCGCGCCAACTCGGCGACCCTGCTCGACGGCGGCGCGCCCGACCTCGACCAGGACATCGCCCGCTGCGAGGCCTATTACCGCGCCGCCGGCTTGCCGCCGATCTTCCGCCTACCCTCCTACACCGTGGGCGCGGCCGACGACCTTCTGGTCGCCAGGGGCTATCGGCTAGTGGAGCCGGTGCTGGTGCTCGGTCTGGCGCTTGCCGCGGCGCCGACGGACGGCATCGCGCCGGCCGATTCGCTCGAGCTCGACGAATGGCTCGACATCTACTCCCGGTTGCAAGGCAGCACCGCCGATGGGCGGACCGCGCACCGCCGCATCCTCGAAACCATCTCGCTGCCGGCGCTGTACGCCGTCACCACCGAGCGCGACGCGCCGGTCGCCTGCGCGCTGGGGGTGCTGGACGGCAGCCATTTCGGCCTGTTCGACGTGGTCACCGATCCCGCCCGGCGCAATCGCGGCTTCGGCCGCCGTTTGATCGCGGGCATGCTGGGCTGGGCGCGTACGCGCGGGGCGACGCTGGCGTATCTACAGGTGAGCGAGCACAATGCGCCGGCGCTGCGCCTCTACGACAAGCTCGGCTTTACCCAGCTGTATCGCTACTGGTATCGGGTGGCGCCGACCTAGCGCCCTACGTAGAACAACGACACTTTTCCCTACCCGGAGGTGGAGCCCGCCATGCGCTCCCCCGCTGCCTCGAGGTCCCGCATGCACATCGATACCGCAACGTCGTCCCGCTCAAGCAAGGTCGTCGGCGAGCTCAGCGAGCTTTGGCGCTATCCGGTGAAGTCGATGCTGGGCGAGCGCTGCGAACGGCTCGACATCGACCCGCGCGGGGTGGTGGGCGATCGCCGTTACGCCGTCCGCAACGCCGAGGGCAAGCTTGGCAGCGGCAAGAACACGCGCCGCTTCTGCAAGCTGGACGGTCTGTTCGGGTTCCGCGCCCGGCTCGACGGCGCCATGCCAGTCATCGAGTTCCCCAACGGCGACATCCGCCGCGGCGACGATCCCGACGTGCACCAGGCCTTGTCGGCCGCGTTCGGCCAGCCGGTCACCCTGGCCGCCGAGGGCGAGGTATCGCATCTCGACGCCGCGCCACTGCACCTGCTGAGCTCGGCGTCGCTGGCCTGGCTGCGGACGGCGCTGCCGGAGGCCGGCGTGGATGCCCGGCGGTTCCGGCCGAACTTCGTCATCGACGCGGCCGGCGCTGAGCACGTGGAGCGGAGCTGGGTCGGCAAACGGCTACGGATCGGCTCCGAGGTGGTGCTGCGGCCGATCGAGAACACCGTCCGCTGCGCCATGGTGACTTTCGCCCAGAGCGAACTGCCGGGCGCGCCGCAGATCCTCCGCCACCTCGCCGGCGAGGCGGATGCGGAGTTCGGCATCTACGCCCAGGTGCTGGTGCCCGGCACCGTTCGGCGCGGCGATCCGGTGGTGCTGATCGACTGATCCCGCGGCGGACCGCGGGCAGTGCCCGGCGGCGAGACGCCGCCGGGCTAGGAAAGGCTATTTCGCCTTGAGCAGATACTGCTCGGCCTCGGCCGGGAAGCGGCCGGCACGCACGTCGTCGGCGTAGGCGGAAACGGCGTTGGTGATGACCTCGCGCAAGTTGCCGTAGCGGCGCACGAACTTCGGCGTCCACTCGAACATGCCCAGCATGTCGTCGGTGACCAGCACCTGCCCGTCGCATTCGGCCGAGGCGCCGATGCCGATGGTGGGCGCCTTCACCTCGCGGGTGATCTCGCCGGCCAGATCGGCGGCCACGCCCTCGACCACGATGGCGAACGCGCCGGCGCGGTCCACCGCCCTCGCCTCCTCAAGGATGCGCTCGCGCTCCTCGGCGGTGCGGCCCTTGGCCTTGAACCCGCCGTCGACATTGACCGCCTGCGGCCGCAGGCCGACGTGGCCCATCACCGGAATACCGCGATCGACCAGGAAGGCGATGGTGTCGGCGATGCCCTTGCCGGCTTCCACCTTCACCGCCTGGCAGCCGGTTTCGCGCAACACGCGCGCGGCCGAGGCATAGGCCACCTCGCGGCTGTGCTCGTAGGTACCGAACGGCAGGTCGACCACCACCAGCGAGCGCGAGGCGCCGCGCATCACCGCCTGGCCATGCATGATCATCATGTCCAAGGTCACGCCGACCGTGCTGGGCAGACCGTGCACCACCATGCCCAGCGAATCGCCCACCAGCAGAAAATCGGCGTACGGGTCGAGCAGTTCGGCCATGGGCGCGGTATAGGCGGTAAGGCTGACGATCTTCTCTTTGCCCTTGCGCTCGTAGATGGCCGGAACGGTCAAGCGCTTGGACTGCACCTGCTTCGACATGGACGTTCTCCCTGGAATTACTCAGCGCGCGGCACACGCGGCGCGGGCCCTAGCCTAGAGCCTGCGGGGGCGTTTTGCACCTATCAGCTCGCATCGAATCACGCCGGCACAGCGTCCGCGCGCCCGGGGAGAACGGCGTTCACGCCAGCGCAGCGTCCAGGGTGATGGTCAGCCCGCTCCGCAGCAGGTTCGCCACTGGGCACTTCTGCTCGGCCTCGGCCGCGAGCCGCTTGAAGGTGGCGTCGTCCAGGCCGGGTACCTGGCCGCGGGTTTCCAGGTGCATCTTGGTGATCGCCAGATTCTCCATGGTGATGGTGGCGCGGGTAACGATTTCGTCGGGCTGGAAACCCTGCTGCGCCAAGTAGTTGGCGAACGCCATGCTGTAACAGCCGGCCTGGGCGGCGGCGATCAGCTCTTCCGGATTGGTGCCCTTGGCGTTCTCGAAGCGCGTGGCGAAGGTGAACGGCACCTTGTCCAGTGTCCCGCTACCGCTGCTCATGTCGCCATTGCCGCCGCGCAGATCGCCGCGCCAGGTGCCGCTCGCCGTTCGCTGTATTCCCGCCATGGCCGCCTCCTTGCTCTTGGGTGGGGTATACGTCGCCCCTGTCATATGGCTCTCCGCCGGGTCGGGAACAAGAGCCGCTCCCCGCGGCTGGGAGCGGGCGCAATCCGGCCGCATCCTCGCTAGACTGCTCACGCGATCCCAACAGCGGCTGACGGCATGGAACCCATACTTACCCTCACCCTCAATCCCGCGGTCGACGTCGCCATCGAGGTCGACCAGCTGGCGCCGCAGCGCAAGCTGCGTAGTCCCTCGGCCCGCTACGACGCGGGCGGCGGCGGCATCAACGTCGCGCGCGGCATCAAGCGCTGCGGCGGCGCGGTGCACGCGATCTTCACCGCCGGCGGACCGATGGGCGACCTGCTGACCCGGTTGGTGGCGGCCGAGGGCGTGCCGCATCAGGTCATCCCCATCGCCGGCGACACCCGCGAGAGCTTCACCGTGCAGGTGAAGCAGCCGCGGGACGACGTGTACCGTTTCGTGCTGCCCGGTCCGACGCTGTCGCAGCGCGAGGCGGAGGCCTGCCTGACGGCGCTGTCGTCCATCGATCCGCTGCCGCGCTATTGGGTCGCCAGCGGCAGCCTGCCGCAGGGCGTGGACGACGAGTTCTACGCCAGGCTGGCGCGCATGGCGCGCGAGCGCGGCGCGCGGCTGGTGCTGGATACCTCCGGGCCGGCGTTGAGCGCGGCGGTGGAGGAAGGCCTGTACCTGATCAAACCGAACGCGCGCGAGTTCGCCGGCCTGGTCGGCCAGCAGACGGCGAACGAGAGCGAACTGCGCGAGCTGAGCCGTGCCCTGATCGGCCGCGGCAAGATCGACGTGCTGGTGCTATCGCTGGCGGCCGACGGCGCGCTGCTCACGACCGCCGAGGAACAGCATTACTGCCGCGCGCCGGCGGTGGAACAGCTGAGTTCGGTGGGCGCCGGCGACAGCTTCGTCGCCCTGCTCACCCTGAAGCTGGCGGAAGGCCGGCCGCTGGCCGAGGCGCTGCGCTACGCGGTCGCCGCCGGCACGGCGGCGGTGACCACGCCGGCCACCGAGCTGTTCCACATGGAGGACGTCGAGCGGATCTACCGGCAGATCGAGGCGGCGGCCGGATAGCGAATCGGCTGGTCGAGGGCGGCGCCCGCTTGGCGCGACCAGCGCTTGCGGAGGCCTATTCCACGCCCCGGGACGCGCTCCTCGTCGGACAGAGCTCGCCGGGCGCTTCGTCTTCCCTTATCCACAAGCTGCCGCGGGATCATGTCTTGGAAGGCATTGTCCACGCCATCTCGTCGTTCCCGCGAAAGCGGGAATCCAGTCCTTCCGAGTTCTTTTCGCCACTGTAGCAAGGAAACGAGCCTGGATTCCCGCCGCCGCGGGGGCGGGAATGACGAAGCATGAGAAGGGCAAGGCCCGAAGAAAGCCGTCATAGCGGGCACCGAAACCCGGTGGACACACCACGACGGGTAGGCACACGGCGCCCGAATCGGACGCCGTGCGCCTTGGCCGCGCTTAGTTCGGCCGCTTCATCTTGCAGGTGGTGGGCATGCCTACCTGCTCCGCGTCGAGGCGGTAGACGCTGACGAAGCCCATCCCCGTGTTCTCCAGGTCGTTCTTGGCCTGCTTGGTGAACTTGGAGATGTACTGCGGCTGCAGCAGCTGGTGGTCCTCGGCGCGCATGATCGCCGGCCCGAACGGCGTCTGGTAGCGCATGCCCTCCAGCGCCTTGGCCACCGCCAGCGGCTCGGTCGAGCCGGCCTTGTCCATCGCCGTCTTCACCATCTCCAGCGCGGTACGGGCGCGCAGGAAGAAGTAGTCGAGCTTGTGCTTGCTCTTGAACTCCTTGGCGAAGGCATCGAGGTCAGGCTTGTTCTCCTCGATCGGCAGGTCCAGGTGCCACTCGCTGACCTGATATACCCGCCCCTCGCCGGATTGGCCGATCGCGGTGGGCGCGCCGAGTCCGCCGACGCTGAAGGCGAAGTATTTGACGTCCAGTCCGGCCGCGGCGCCGGCCTTGATCAGCAGGGTGATGTCGTTGCCCCAGTTGCCGCTGATCACCGAATCGGCGCCGGAGGCGCGGATCTGCGCGGCGTAGGGCGCGAAGTCCTTGACCTTGCCGATGGGGTGGAACACGTCGCCCACGATCTGGATGTCCGGGTTCTTCTCCTTGAGCATGCTCTTGGCGAACGACGACACCATGTGGCCGAAGGCATAGTCCTGGTTGATCAGGAACACCTTCTTGATGTTCGGCTGCTTGGCCATGTAGTCGGTGATGCCGTGCAGCTTCATGGCGGCGTCGTCATCGAAGCGGAAGTGCCAGAAGCTGCACTTCTCGTTGGTCAGCTCCGGGTTCTGCGCCGAGTAGTTGATGAACAGGATTTCCTTGCCCGGATTGCGGGCGTTGTGCTTCTCGATGCCCTCGATCAACGCCGCCGCCACGTGCGAGCCGTTGCCCTGGGTGATGTAGCGGATGCCCTGGTCGGCGATCTGCCGCAGCACCAACGCCGCTTCCTGGGCGCTGGCCTTGCTGTCGAACGGCACGATTTCCAGCTTCTTGCCGCCGATGCCGCCCTGGGCGTTGAAGTGGTCGGCCAGATAGCGGAAATGCCGCAGCCCGAAGTCGCCGACGTTGGCGAACGGCCCCGACAGCGGGTCGATATAGGCCAGCTTGAGGGTGTCCTCGGCGCCGGCGGCCGGCGCCATAAAGGTGCCGATGGCCAGCGCGGACGCGACCAGGGGTTTGCGAATCAATCTGCGCAACATGATGGCTCTCCTCCGTACTTTTTTCTCGTTATGGAGCCGTGGGCGGGCGCAATCGCCACCACGCCCGCATCACGGCGTGCGCGAAATCCAGAATAGGTAGCGCGCCGCGCTACCTCCAATAAGCAACACGCAGCTGTCCATCAACGGCATTTATGGTTTACGTGGCGCCGCGCCAGGCGCGGCTGTCGCGTCCGCCAGCCGGAAATGCCGGCCTGGGCGAAACCCCAGTACGGGCCTACGCCCGCGGGTCGCTAGCCCGCTCCTCGCCCCTTCCGCTAAGCTCGGGTCGGCCCCGCGGCAAGCCAGGCAGGTCCGACCGCGCCGCAACAGCACGAATAAGAGATCGCAGCAATGGCAATGGACGTAGTCGATTTCGAGATCTTTGGCAGCGAGATGCAGTACGTCGAGGTGGAGCTCGACCCTGGCGAAGCGGCCGTGGGCGAGGCCGGCGCGATGATGTACATGCAGGACGGCATCCAGATGGATACCGTGTTCGGTGACGGCAGCCAGCAAGGCGGCTTCTTCGGCAAGCTGATGGGCGCCGGCAAGCGCCTGCTCACCGGCGAGTCGCTGTTCACCACCGTGTTCCACAACGAGGGCCAGGGCAAGCGCCGGGTCGCCTTCGCCGCGCCGTATCCGGGCAAGATCGTGCCGGTGCACCTGGCCGAGGTGGGCGGCACGCTGATCGCCCAGAAGGACTCCTTCCTCGCCGCCGCCAAGGGCGTGTCGCTGGGCATCGCCTTCCAGAAGAAGCTGGGCGTGGGCCTGTTCGGCGGCGAAGGCTTCATCATGCAGAAGCTCGACGGCGACGGCTGGGCCTTCCTGCACGCCGGCGGCACGTTGCTGGAGCGCACGCTGGCCCCCGGCGAACTGCTGCGTATCGACACCGGCTGCGTGGTCGCCTTCCAGCCTTCGGTGGACTTCGACATCCAGTACGTCGGCAAGATCAAGACGGCGCTGTTCGGCGGCGAGGGCCTGTTCTTCGCCACCCTGCGCGGCCCGGGTAAGGTGTGGCTGCAGTCGCTGCCGCTGTCACGCCTGGCCAACCGCATCGTCATGGCGGCGCCGGCCGCGGGCGGCCGCTCGCAGGGCGAAGGCTCGCTGCTGGGCGGCATGGCCCTGGGCGGTCTGCTCGGGGGTGACGACTAAACGGCATGAGCGGAACGATCCGCGGCCGACTGTTCGGCCCCGGCCTGCCCGGTGCCGGCAGCGATGCCCTATTGAGCTGGCGCGGCGAGTACCTCGCCGTCACCACCGCGGCGACGCAACGGGAGGTGGCGGCGAGCGAGCTGCGCGTCGACGCCTCCGGCTTCAACGCCGCGCAGACTCGCCTGGCCTGGACCTCGGCCGAGGGCGAGTTCGTGCTGTTCCTCGACACGCCGGCGCGCGAGGCGCTGGCGGCGTCGGCACCAGCCGGCCTCGCCGCCGGGCTGCTCGGCGCGGCGCGTGCCCAGCGGCAGGTGGAACGGCGCTTCCGCCTGGGCTGGTCGGTGCTGGGACTGATCCTGCTGCTGCCCCTGTTGGCGCTGGTGCTGTTCGTGCTCAACGCCGACAGCATCGCCGGCTCGGTGGCGGAGCGCATCCCACCCGAGCACGAGGCCAAGCTGGGTGAACTCACCCTGGCGCAGGTGCGCGCTGGGCTGAAGCTGCACGAGGACGGCCCGGCGCTGCGGGCCGTGCGCGACATCGGCCAGCGGCTGAGCGAGGGCTCGCGCTACCGATACCGCTTCTTCGTCGCCGACAGCCCGGAAGTGAACGCGTTCGCCGCGCCGGGCGGCGTGGTGGTGGTCTACACCGGGTTGATCCGCGCCGCCGACAGCGCCGAGGAACTGGCGGGCGTACTGGCGCACGAGGTGGCTCACGTCGAGCTGCGGCACAGCCTGAAGGCGGCGGTGAAAGGGCTAGGCCTGCGCGCCCTGGCGGCACTGGCGCTGGGCGACCTGTCCGGTGGCGTCGCCGGCGACGTGGCGGCGCGGCTCACCGACCTGAAGTTCTCGCGCGACGCCGAAACCGAGGCCGACCGGGAAGGCCTGCGCCGCTTGCTTGCCGCCGGCATCTCGCCGCACGGCATGCCGCGCTTCTTCGAAACGCTGGCGGCAGGCGAAGGGAACACGGCCGTAGCGCTGGCCGTGCTGTCGAGTCATCCGCCGTCGCGGGAACGCATGGCGCGGCTGCGGGACGAGATCGGCAAGCTGCCGCCGGCACAGTTCACGCCGCTACCGATCGACTGGCGGGAAGTGCGCGAGGCCGCGCGCTAGGGCAAGCGAGGATCCGCTCCACGCCGGGGCGCCGTGCGCACCCCGCGTGGACCTATCCGCGCCCGGATGCGGTGGTGAGCGCGGCTCCGCTCAGCCGCCGCCGACGCCTTCCTCCACCGCGGCACCGGGCGCGGCCGGCTGTCGCGACGCCTCGATCACGTCGGCCAGGCCTTCGACGCCGCCGGCATTCGGCAAGTCGTCCGGCATGTGGCGGTAGCTGCGCCCGCGCTGCAGCTCGGCGACGATACCTTCGCTGGTGCGGAACCGCGCCGGATAGGAACGGCGCAAGCCGTCCTCGGTGGCGCCCGCCACCATGAAGTGCAGATGTGGTCCGCTGGAAAAGCCGGTGTTGCCCGACAGGCCGATCTGCTGACCGCGCTGGACCAGATCGCCGACCTTCACCTTCACCCCCTTGGCCTGCAGGTGCAGGTACTCGCCGAACGTGCCGTCCGGGTGCTGGATGACCACGTAGTTGGCCAAGGCTTCGAACTTGCGGTGCGGACCGCCCTCGTCGAAGCGATCCTCGACGGCGACCACCCTGCCCTCGCGCGCGGCGAACACCGGCGTCCCCTCGGGCATGTCGAAGTCGATGGCGTAACGCGCGTCGTCGTGATGACTGAAGCGGCCGTTGTAGCTCTGCGTGACCTTGAAGCCGAGGCCGGGATGGTACGGCAGCGCGTAGACGTAGCTGTCGTCGTGCACCGCCGAGGCATCGCCACGGGCCCAGCTGACGCGGGTGCGGAACGACGGCGGCTCGGCGGGGTTCTCGGCGCTCAGCCGCAGCAGCGGCACCGTTTCGCCCGGCGGCAGCAGGAAGACGTCGACGTCGGAATCGGCGCGCATGTTGCCGGGCTGCAGCCCGAGCTTGAGCATCACGGGAAAGGCGTTGCGGTTGACCCCGCGCAAGTCGGTATAGCCGGGCCCGCTGCGCTGCTCGACGCACACGCTGCCGTAGCAATCGGTCTTGGCTTCGGCGGCGAGGGAAAGCAGGAGCATCAGGGGAGCGAGGCGTCCGGCCCAACGGCGCATGGACGTGGCGACGCCGGAGGTCGGCTTGGACTTGGGGAAGATTCGCATTCTATACGGGCTGCCGTCTTGTCGCGTGGTGCTACACGGGAAAGCAGCCCGTTTTTTATTCGGATGACGCCCGCCGCGTTGTGGCTGGGGCCACAGTTAGGGCGATCGGGCCCCGGCGGACGGTCTGGACTGTGAAGCAGCGCACACCTTCGGCACCCTCGCGCGGGGAAGGCGCGGACGGTCCGGCGCGTGGCGGCACCTAACTTTTTTGGCCCGCCGACAGTTGTCGTCGGCGAATTCCACCCCAACCCTTGGGCATAGCTTCAGTTGCATCGCCGCGGTAGCGGCATACATCAACAACAGCTAGGCAGCCGGACATATGAAGTCGATCTACGTAGGCAACCTCCCGTTCTCGGCAACCGAGGACGAGCTCCGCGATTTGTTCTCGGATTACGGCACAGTGCACGAGGCCCGGATCATGACCGACCGCGAAACCGGTCGGCCGCGCGGCTTCGGCTTCGTGAAGATGGACGATCAGGACGCTGACGCGGCGATCCGCGCCCTCAACGGCAAGGACATGGGCGGCCGCTCGCTGCGCATCAACGAAGCCGAGGAGCGTCGTCCCGGCGGTAGCGGAGGTGGCGGCGGCGGTCGACGCTGGTAGCATGCGCCGGCCCCACGGGCCGGTAGGCTGAACGATCCGCGGTCGGCACGAAACCAGCTCCATCGCGGCCGTAGAACCGGCGCGGCGTCCGCCCGGCGCCGGTTCATACCCCTTCACACTGCGAACCGCCGTTCCACACAGCGGAAGCTCGTTCCGTTTTTCTTTGGATTTCCCCGAAAGTTCGGCTATCCTCTGCGCCGCTTTCCGCCGCCGAGCGCAGCGCACTCGCCGCTGCCGCTCGCAGCGCGGCGTCTGCTCGGACGCACGTCCGGACACTCGCCCGAATCCGCAGAGCCCGTTCCCGCCGCGCGCCGGCGACGGTCCCTGCCGACCCGATTCCCCATACGGACATGAGGAAGATCACCGCCTATGGCGGCGATCGTACATGCAAGGGATTTACAACGAGTTCAAGAGGTAGCAGTAGCGATGGGTATGGATATTCTGAAGCGCTTGGGCCGGGTCTCGGCAACGGTCGCGATGGGCGTGGCGGTGATGACCGCCTCCGGCACGGCGGCCGCCGCCGACGTCATCAAGATCGGCTTCTCCGGCCCCTTGAGCGGCGGCGCGGCGCTGTATGGCAAGAACACCCTGAGCGGCCTGGAACTGGCTGCCAAGGAAATCAACAGCACCGGCGGTGTCGAGATCAAGGGCAAGAAGTACCAGGTCGAGGTCCTTTCCCTGGACGACAAGTACTCCCCGAGCGACGCCGCGGTGAACGCCCGTCGCCTGGTGCAGCAGGACAAGGTGCCGGTCGTGTTCGTGCCGCATTCCGGCGGCGCCTTCGCGCTGCAGGCCATCAACGAGCGTGACGGCTTCCTGCTCGCCGCCTACACCAGCGTGCCGACCATCACCGCTCGCGGCAACAAGCTGACGCTGCGCATTCCGCCGAACTTCACCGGCTACATCGACCCGTTCATCAAGACCCAGATGGCGAAGTACGGCAACAAGGTCGCCATCGCCAACGCCGACCACGACTACGCCAAGGCTTGGACCAAGGCGTTCGTTCCGGCCTGGACCAAGGCCGGCGGCGAGATCGTGGCCAACAACCCGATGTCCTACAACAAGGACGCCGACTTCTTCAGCGGCGTGAGCAAGGTCCTGGCCGCCAAGCCGGACGTGCTGTTCGTCGGCGGCGCTTCCGAGCCCACCGCGCTGGTGGTCAAGCAGGCGCGCGAACTCGGCTTCAAGGGCGGCTTCATCCTGATGGACCAGGCCAAGATGGATGAGATGTCCAAGGTCCTGGGCGGTCTGGATGCGCTGGAAGGCGCCATCGGCACCCTGCCGCTGGTGGCCGACGAGCGTCCCGGCGCCAAGGTCTTCGTCGAGAAGTATCGCAATGAGTACAAGAAGGACCCGACCTCCGAAGCGTCGCTGCACTACCTGTCGCTGCACGCGGTCGTCGGCGCGATGAAGCTGGCCGGCACCACCACCGACCCGGTGGCGATCCGCGCCAACATGGACCAGGCGTTCAAGAACCTGCCGGCCGAGCTCAACCCGAACGAGATCGGCGGCGTGGACAAGGACGGCGGCTACATCGCCGACACCCCGATCGGTATCGTCGAGAACGGCAAGATCCGGCAGTCCCGTCTGTCGCAGCTGAAGTAAGCTCCGCACCGCTCGGTGCTCGAGGGGAGGCCTAGGCCTCCCCTTTTTCGTTTCGGCCGGCGCCGCGCGCGGCCTTTAGCCGATCACTGTTTCGAGGTGCGCTCGAAGGTCCAGGACACGTTCTCCACGCCGGGGCAACTGAAGCTGCCGCTGAGCCGATTTTCGTCGGCGAACGCGTGGTGCGACACACC
>Ga0182741_1000434_pt1 | contig 63417 bp, 56 predicted proteins | sample eDN5th37CBELigOP_FD_128874 | JGI IMG/M metagenome (GOLD analysis project Ga0182741, IMG submission 128874) | Enriched Organic Plus compost microbial communities from Emeryville, California, USA - eDNA 5th pass 37_C BE-Lig OP (version 2) (version 2) ...
GGGTTGAGCTGGAAGATGGCGAACACCAGCGCCACCGCGGTCATCGCCTTCTCGCCGCCGGACAGCAGCGAGATGCTGGACACGCGCTTGCCCGGCGGGCGCGCCATGATGGTCACGCCGGTATCGAGCAGATCCTCGCCGGTCAGTTCCAGGTAGGCGTGGCCGCCACCGAACAGGCGCGGGTACAGGGCCTGCACGCCGGCGTTGACGCGGTCGAAGGTGTCCTTGAAGCGGCCGCGGGTCTCGCGGTCGATCTTGCGGATCGCCTCTTCCAGCGTCTCCAGCGCGGTGGTCAGGTCCACGTGCTGCGATTCCAGGTATTCCGAGCGCTGCGAGGCCTCGCCGTATTCGTGGATGGCCGCCAGGTTGACCGGCTCCAGCCGCCGCATGCGCGCGTCGATCTGCTGCACCGCCTGCTCCCACTCGCCGATGCGCGCGTCCTCGGGCAGGGCGTTGACCACGTCCTCCAGCACGAAGCCGGCCTTTTCCACCGCGGCCTGCAGCTGTTCGGCGCTGAGCACCAGCGCCTGCTGGTCGAGCTTGCGCTGGGAAATGCGCTCGCGCTGCGCCAGCGCCTGTTCGTCGCGCTGGTGGCGGGTCTGCTCCAGCGTGCGCAGCTCGGCATCGATGCCGTCCAGCTGCGCGCGCGCCTCGGCCAGCACCCGGTCCACGCGCACCCGCTCGGCCAGGGTGTTCTGGTGCTCGGCCTCCAGCGCCTGCACCGGCGTGTCGCCCTGGTCCAGCTGCGAATGCAGTTCGCCCAGGCGCGAATCCAGCTGCCCGCGCTGGGTGCTCATGCGCTCCAGCGACTGCGACAGCGAGGCGATCTGCGCGCGCTGCGATTCCAGGGTCAGCGCCAGCGCGTGCATGCTGTCGCGCACGTTGCGCGCGGCGTCGCGCGCCAGGTCGCGGGCCTCGGTCAGCTGGCGGCGCTCGGCTTCCAGCGCCTGCCGCGTGGTTTCCAGGTCGCCCATGCTGGACACCGCGTCTTCCAGGCGCACGCGCGCCTCGCCGGCCTGCTCGCGGCTGTTGTCCAGCGCTTCCAGCAGCTGCGCAAGCTCGGCCTCGATGCGCTCGATGCGCGTGCGCGCCGATTCCAGCCGGCCGCGCTGGCTCTGCACCTGCCCGGCCAGCTCCGACGCGCTGCGGTGCGCCTGGTACAGCGCCCGCTGCGCTTCCTCGCGCTGCTGCTCGGCGGCCAGCAGTTGTTCGCGGAACGCGCCAAGCTGGCGCTCCAGTTCGGCCTCGCGCTCCTGCAGGCCCTCGATCTGCTCGCGCAGGGCGACGATTTCGCGTTCGCGCAGCAGCGCGCCCTGCTTGGCCGCTCCCTGCCGCGACACCCGCACCCAGCCCTCGCCCAGGCGTTCGCCGCCGCGGGTGATGACCGAGTCGCCGTCCTCCAGCCGCCGCTGCAGTTCACGCGCGGCGGCCAGATCCTCGGCGCCATGCAGGCGCGCCAGCAGGCGGCGGATCGCCAGCGGCCCCTGCACGCGCGCGGCCAGCGACGTTGGCGCGAAGGCGGCGCTGCCTTCCGCATCGGACACCAGCGCGATGCGCCCCTCGCCCAGCTCGCCCAGCGCCTCGACCAGCGCCTCGGGCGCATCGACCAGCACGCCCTCGATCAGCTGGCCCAGCGCGCTTTCAACGGCATTTTCCCAGCCGCTTTCGACGGTGATGCGCTCGCCGACGCGCGCGGCCGAATCCAGCCCCTGCGCCTTCAGCCAGGCCACCGCGGCGCCCTGCTCCTGGCCCAGCGCGGCCTGCTGCAGGGTTTCCAGCGAGGACAGGCGGCCGCGCGCGGCCTGCGCCTGCTTGCGCACTTCGGCCAGTTCGGCCTGGCTGGCGCGCTGCCGCTCCTGCAGCGCCGCCGCGCTTTCCTTGCGCAGTTCCACCTGCTCGTTCAGTTCGTCCAGCGCCGCGGCCTGCGATTCGTGCTGCAGCTGCAGCTGCTCGAACGCCTCGGCCAGCACCTCCACGTCGAGGCCAGCGCGCTCGGCCGCCAGCGCTTCGCGGCGGCGATCGGCTTCCAGGATCTGGCGGTCGAGATAATCGACGCGGGTGCGCTCCACTTCGCCCGAACGGGTGGCTTCGGAGGTGTTGCGGTTGTGCGCTTCCCAGCGCTGCTGCCAGTCGTGCAGCGCGGCCTCGGCCTCACGCAGCCCCTCCTGGCGGAATTCGTTTTCTTCCTGCAGCTGTTCCAGCTGCGGCTCGGCGTTCTCCACCGCCTCGCGCAGCACCATCAGCCGCGCCTCGTCGCCGCTGATGTGCTGGCCCAGTTCGGCCAGGGCCTGGCGGGTTTCATCGCGCGCCTTGTGCAGGCGCTGGGCCATCTCGCGCTGGTGCTGGATCTGCTGTTCCAGCCGCGCCAGCGTACTGCCGACCTGGTAGACATCGGCCTGCGCGCGCGCCAGCGTCTCGGCCGCTTCCTCGCGGCGCACGCGGCCGGTCTCGATGCGACTCTCGGCCTCGCGCTGCTCGGCGATCAGCTGCTGCAGCCTGGTTTCCTCGCGCGCCAGCGCTTCGCGCAGCCCGCCCAGGCGGGTATCCAGGCCGCGGTATTCCAGCGCCTTCCATTCGGCATCCTTGACCCGGCGCTCTTCCTGCAGGGCCTGGTACTGCTCGGCCTGGCGCGCCTGCCGGCGCAGGTGCTCGAGCTGCTTGCCGATCTCCTCGCGCAGGTCGTTGAGGCGGTCCAGGTTCTCGCGGGTGTGGCGGATGCGGGTCTCGGTTTCCTTGCGGCGCTCCTTGTACTTGGAAATGCCGGCCGCTTCTTCCAGGTAGACGCGCAGGTCCTCCGGACGCGCCTCGATGATCTGGCTGATCATGCCCTGCTCGATGATCGAGTAGCTGCGCGGGCCCAGGCCGGTGCCGAGGAACAGGTCGGTGATGTCGCGGCGCCGGCACTTGGTGCCGTTGAGGTAATAGTTGCTGCTGCCGTCGCGGCTGACCGTGCGCTTGACCGATATCTCGTTGAACGAGGCGTACTCGCCGGCGATGGTGTGGTCGGTGTTGTCGAAGATCAGTTCCACCGTGGCCTGCGACACCGGCTTGCGCCCGGCCGAGCCGGAAAAGATCACGTCGGTCAGCGAATCGCCGCGCAGGCGGCTGGCCGAGCTTTCGCCCATCACCCAGCGCACCGCATCGATGATGTTGGACTTGCCGCAGCCGTTGGGCCCGACCACGCCGGTCATGTTGGTCGGCAGGTGCAGCGTCGTGGGATCGACGAACGACTTGAAACCGGAAAGCTTGATCGTGGATAGACGCATGGGGCAGCAGGGTTCCAGTGCCGGGCCGGTGGGTGGCACCGTTGGGTTTGCGGGGAATCAGGGCGCGGGAAAAACGGTCCGCGGGCAGTATAAGCCCCTCTCCCCGCGGGAGAGGGGTTGGGGTGAGGGTACCGGCGCGGCCTTGGCATCCGGCTGCACGAGGCTTCGCCCGCCTCTTCGCCCGCCCCTTGTGTTCCGCTCCTGCGGCACGCCCTTCGGGCCGACTTCGCCGTCCGCTTCGGCATCCTGTCTCGCGGGCGGGGCACCTGCATTCGGCACATCGCTGTGCCCCACCCTTCGGGCGGCTTCGCCGTGCAACGCGGCAGCCCTGCCGGGTTGCCTCCCATGACGGAAGGGATAAAAAGAACGGGCGCCTTTCGGCGCCCGTTCCGGGTAAAGCGTGACCGCAGGGGATCAGGCGTCGGCTTCGACGATGACCTTGACGGTGGCTTCCACGTCGGCGTGCAGCTTGATGAGCACGTCGTACTCGCCGACAGCGCGGAAGGCGCCTTCGCCGAGGATGACTTCGCTCTTTTCCAGCGGCAGGCCGGCGGCGGTGAAGGCCTCGGCGATGTCGCGCGGGCCGACCGAGCCGTACAGCTTGCCTTCGGTCGAAGCGTGGGCACCGATGGTGACGCTGGCGTCGGCGAACCTGGCGGCGCGGGCTTCGGCTTCGTCGTGCGAGGCCTTGGCCTTGGCTTCGTACTCGGCGCGCTTGGCTTCGAAGGCGGCGACGTTGGCTTCGGTGGCCGGCACGGCCTTGCCGTGCGGCACCAGGAAGTTGCGGCCGTAGCCCGGCTTCACGTCGACCAGGTCACCCAGGTTGCCCAGGTTGGTCACCTTCTGCAGAAGAATCAGCTTCATTTTCTTGCTCCGTTATTCGTTAGCGATGCCCCGGGGGGCACCGCAACGCTTGCTGTCCGAATGGACGGTGTGGACGTATCAGACGTCGTGGTTGTCCGTGTACGGGATCAGCGCCAGGAAACGGGCGCGCTTGACCGCCGTGGACAGCTGGCGCTGGTACTTGGACTTGGTGCCGGTGACGCGGCTCGGCACGATCTTGCCGTTCTCGGTCAGGTACTGGCGCAGGGTGTTGAGATCCTTGTAGTCGATCTCCTTCACACCTTCAGCCGTGAACTTGCAGAACTTGCGGCGACGGAAGAACTTGGACATGAGCTGACTCCTTATTCGGCAGAGGCGGCGTCGTCGCCGGCTTCTTCATTGTTGGAATTGGCAGCTTCTTCGTCGTCACGACGACGGCGCTCGCCACGCTCGGGCTTGTCGCCCTTTTCGTCCTTGCTCTTCATGATCAGCGACTGCTCGGTCTCGGCCTCGTCACGCTTGATGACCAGGTTGCGCAGCACGGCGTCGTTGAAGCGGAAGCTTTCGGTCAGTTCGTTCAGCACCGACTGGTCGGCTTCGATGTTCATCAGAACATAGTGGGCCTTGACCAGGTTCTGGATCGGGTACGCCAGCTGGCGGCGGCCCCAGTCTTCCAGGCGGTGGATCTTGCCGTTGCCGTTCTCGACCAGCGCCTTGTAGCGCTCGACCATGGCCGGGACCTGCTCGCTCTGGTCCGGGTGGACCAGGAACACGACTTCGTAATGACGACTCATGTTTTTCTACCTTTCGGATGTAGCCCTCGCGGGCCGGACAGCCCCCCGCCTTGGAACACGGTGGGGCAAGGACCCCCACGCCGGGGGCGCAGGGAGCCGCGCATTATCCACCGCGCGCCGGTTGCGGGCAAGTCGCCCCTGTGCGGAAGCCGACGGGGCCCGAACACAGCGTTCGCCCCGCGGGCCGGCTCCTCCACCGCCGCTGCTGCACTGCAACAGTACAATGGGTAACCGTTTCCACGCCGATTCCGGATACGCCGTGCCCTCACCTTCCTCCCTGGCCGCGACGCTGAACGCGCGGCAACGCACCCTCATCCTGCTGGCCCTGTCGCTGGGCGGCTTCGCCATCGGCACCAGCGAGTTCGCCAGCATGGGCCTGATGCTGGAAATCAGCCGCGGACTGGCGATCAGCGAGGCCCAGGTGGGCCACCTGATCAGCGCCTACGCCATCGGCGTGGTGGTCGGCGCGCCCGTGCTGGCCTTCGCCGGCGCCGGCATCAGCCGCCGCACCCTGCTGCTGTGGCTGATGGGCTTCTACGCCGCCGGCAACCTGGCCAGCGCGCTGGCGCCCAACTACGCCACGATGCTGCTGGCCCGCTTCGTGGCCGGCCTGCCGCATGGCGCCTATTTCGGCGTGGCGATGCTGGTGGCCGCCTCGATCAGCCCGCCGGAGCAGCGCGGCGCGGCGGTCTCGCGGGTGCTGCTGGGCCTGTCCATCGCCATCCTGGTCGGCAACCCGCTGACCACCTGGCTCGGCCAGCAGTTCGTCTGGCGCACCGCCTTCGCCCTGGTCAGCCTGGTGGCGCTGGCCACCGTGGCGATGGTCGCGCGCCACCTGCGCCCCGACCCGGACGAGGTCCGCACCACGCCGATGCGCGAACTGCGCGCCTTCAACCGGCCGCAGGTGTGGCTGGCGCTGGCGATCGGCGCGATCGGGTTCGCCGGCATGTTCTGCGTGTTCACCTACCTGGCGCCCACCCTGGTCAGAGTCACCGGCGTGGAGGAACGCTGGATGCCGGTGGCGGTGGGCCTGTTCGGCGTGGGCGCGATCATCGGCAACGTGGCCGGCGGCTGGCTGGTCGACCGCCTGCAGTTCCGCGCCGCCGGCGTGCTGCTGGCGTGGTCGATCCTGGTGCTGCTGCTGTTCCCGCTGGCCGCCCGCTCGGGCTGGACCATGGCCCCGGCGATCATCGCGGTCGGCACCATGGGCGCGCTCGCCGTCGCCCTGCAGACCCGGCTGATGGACGCGGCCGGCGAGGCGCAGACCCTGGCGGCGGCCTCCAACCACGCTGCATTCAATACCGCCAACGCGCTCGGCCCGTGGCTGGGCGGCATGGCGATCGGCGCCGGCTTCGGCCACGCCTCCACCGGTTACGTGGGCGCGGCCACCGCCGCGGTCGGCCTGCTGCTGTGGGTGGTGGCGGTCGGGCTGGACCGCCGCCGCGCGGCGCGGACCGTGGCCTGCTGCCAGTGAACGAGCGCCGGGCGCGGCATCGGCCGGCGCCCGGCGCCTCCCGCCTCAGCGGTGGGTTTCGTCGGTGGTGAAGCTCTCGCCGCAGCCGCACTCGGCGGTGGCGTTGGGGTTCTTGAAGGTGAAGGTTTCGCTCAGGCCCTGCTTGCCGAAGTCGATCTCGGTGCCGTCCACCAGGGCCAGGCTGTCGGCATCGACGAAGATGCGCACGCCGTCCTGCTCGAACACGGTGTCGTCCTCGCGCTGTTCGCGCGCCAGGTCGGTGACGTGGCCCCAGCCCGAGCAGCCGGTGCGGGTCACGCCGAAACGCAGGCCCAGCGCGCCGGGGGTCTGTTCGACGAAACGCCGGACGCGGGCGAAGGCGACAGGAGTGAGGTGGATGGCCATGGGGAAGCGACTCCGGGGATTGCGGGGGCGATTATAGGAAAACCCGGCTGTACCGGCCCCGGACGGCGGATTCCTCGCCTGTCCGGCCATGCAGCCGCTAGAATTCCGTGTTCACAGATCGAGTCGATCAGCAGAGGATTCAAGTCATGACGGTGGTCAGCGTTGCGCACGCCCTGGCCGGGAAGATCCCGGAAGGCGGAGAAGTCACGGTTCGCGGTTGGGTTCGCACGGTCCGTGCCTCCAACGGGCTGGCCTTCGTCAATGTCAGCGACGGCTCCGGCTTCGCTCCGATCCAGGTCGTGGCCACCGACGCACTGGCCAATTTCGACGAGGTCAAGCGCCTGACCCCGGGCTGCTCGGTCATCGCCAGCGGCAAGCTGGTCAGGTCGCAGGGCAAGGGCCAGAGCTTCGAGATCCAGGGCGAGGGCCTGGAGATCGTCGGCTGGGTCGAGGACCCGCTGACCTACCCGATCCAGCCCAAGCCGATGACGCCGGAATTCCTGCGCGAAGTGGCGCACCTGCGCCCGCGCACCAACCTGTTCGGCGCGGTCACCCGCATCCGCGACTGCCTGGCCAAGGCGGTGCATCGCTATTTCCACGAGAACGGCTACTACTGGATCAGCACGCCGATCATCACCACCTCCGACGCCGAGGGCGCCGGCCAGATGTTCCGCGTCTCCACGCTGGACATGGCCAACCTGCCGCGCGGCGGCGACGGCGGCATCGACTTCAGCCGCGACTTCTTCGGCAAGGAAACCTTCCTGACCGTGTCCGGCCAGCTCAACGTCGAGGCCTACTGCCTGGCGCTGAGCAAGGTCTACACCTTCGGCCCGACCTTCCGCGCCGAGAACAGCCACACCACCCGCCACCTGGCCGAGTTCTGGATGGTGGAGCCGGAAATCGCCTTCGCCGACCTGGCCGAGGACGCGCGCGTGGCCGAGGACTTCCTCAAGTACCTGTTCCGCGCCGTGCTCGACGAGCGCGCCGACGACATGGCCTTCATCGCCGAACGCGTGCAGAAGGACGCCATCACCCGCCTGGAAGCCTTCGTCAACGCGCCGTTCGAGCGCATCGAGTACACCGATGCGGTCAGCCTGCTGCAGAAGTCCGGCCGGAAATTCGACTACCCGGTCGAATGGGGCCTGGACCTGCAGACCGAACACGAGCGCTGGCTGACCGAGGAACACGTCGGCCGCCCGGTGGTGGTGACCAACTACCCCGAGCACATCAAGGCCTTCTACATGCGCCTGAACGACGACGGCAAGACCGTCGCGGCGATGGACGTACTGGCCCCGGGCATCGGCGAGATCATCGGCGGCAGCCAGCGCGAGGAGCGCCTGGACATCCTCGACGCGCGCATGGCGCAGTTCGGCCTGGATCCGGAGCACTACCAGTGGTACCGCGATTTCCGCCGCTACGGTTCGGTGCCGCACGCCGGCTTCGGCCTGGGCTTCGAGCGGCTGGTGGTATACGTCTGCGGCCTGTCCAACATCCGCGACGCCATCCCCTACCCGCGCGCGCCGGGCTCGGCGGAATTCTGATCCAGTGACACGGAGGCCCCGCCGGTGACCCTGTTCCTCGCCCTGTGCTTCGTCGGCGTGGCCATCGCCGGGTTCAGCGCGTTTCTGATCTTCTGGCCGCTGACCCTGGTGCATGTGCGCGACCGCCATCCGGCGGTGGCCGGCGGTTTCGGCGACTTCGCCTTCCTCGATGGCAGGGCCCTGCGCTGGCTGGTCGGCGGCCGCTACCACGCACTCGGCGACCGCGCCCTCAGCGGCCTGGCCACACCGGCCCGGATCGCGCTGTGCGTGATCTGGTTCGGGCTGGGCATGGCCGGCCTGCTGTGGCTCTATTCCCTGGTACTGAAATGAACGACACCGATACCTCCCGCGACCAGTGGTGGCTGGCCAGCCTCGGCACCACCCTGGTGTGGGCGCGGCTGCGCGTGCGCCCGGCCGGCACCGCCGAAGTGCTGGACAGCGACGGCAATACCCTGAGCTACGACAGCGAGGACACCGCGCGCGCGCAGCTGTTCGACGCCGAGTTCGTCGCCTGGGACGGGTTGGACGAGGAGGACGCGCTGGCGCGCGGTTTCTCGCTGCACGAGGTGCAGCCACCGCAGGCCGGCAGCGACGCCGAGCTGCGCGGACGCATGGTGCAGTCGCTGGGCGGGCGCGCCTGAGCGGCCGATGTTCACCCCGCGCGCTTTCGCCGAGCATGATCTGGTCTGGCTGGACCGCTTGCTGGAGCGCGATCCGTTCGTCACCGTGCTGACCACCGGCGCCGACGGCCTGCCCGAACTGACCCGGTTGCCGGTGCTCTACCGGCGCGACGGCGAGCGCATCGAACTGCTTGGCCACTGGGCCCGGGCGAACCCGCAGGCGCGCCACGCCGGCGCGGCCAAGGTGCTGGTCGATGGCCCGCACGGCTACGTGTCGGCGAGCTGGTATCCGGACAAGGAATCGGCCGCGCGCGTGCCGACCTGGAACTACGCCAGCGCCGAACTGCGCGGCCGCCTGGCCCCCTTCGACGACGAGGACGCGCTGGCCGCCCTGGTCGGCGCGCTCAGCGAGCGCTTCGAGGCCGGCGTCGGCCAGCAGTGGCGCTTCGAACCGGAGCACGACGCGCAGCGCCGCCAGCTGCGCGGCATCGTCGGCTTCCGCTTCCAGGTCGAACAGGTCCAGATCAAGCTGAAATTGAGCCAGAACCACCCGGACGCCAACCAGCAGGCGGTGATCGCCGCCCTGGAACGGCTGCCGGACCCCGCTTCCCATGAACTGGCGCAGTGGATGCGCCGGCAGCGCGAACAGGCCGCCACCGGCGACTGAGCGCCCCGTTTCCCGACGACGCGGCCAGCGCGGCCGCGCCTTCCTCCCCATCGACGTCAGGAACACCCGAAATGAAAGACATCCGCAAGCTGCTGCAGAACAACCGCGAATGGGCCGACCGCATCGCCCGGGAAGACCCCGAGTTCTTCCACCAGCTGGCCAAGCAGCAGCATCCGGAATACCTGTGGATCGGCTGCTCCGATTCGCGCGTGCCTGCCAACCAGATCATCGGCATGGCGCCCGGCGAGGTGTTCGTGCACCGCAACGTCGCCAACGTGGTGGCGCACAGCGACCTGAACTGCCTGAGCGTGGTGCAGTACGCGGTGGACCAGCTCAAGGTCAAGCACATCCTGATCGTCGGCCACTACGGCTGCGGCGGCGTGCACGCCTGCCTGCACAATACCCGCGTCGGCCTGGCCGACAACTGGCTGCGCCACGTCGGCGACGTGGTGCAGAAGCACTCGGCGATCCTCGACGCGATCGAGGACGACGAACTCAGGCACGCCCGGCTGTGCGAGCTGAACGTCATCGAGCAGGTCGCCAACCTGTGCCGCTCGACCATCGTGGAGGATGCCTGGGCGCGCGGCCAGAAGCTGATGGTGCACGGCTGGGTCTACAGCCTGAAGGACGGCCGCGTCAGCGAGATGGGCATCGACGTGGGCGCGTCCGAAGACCTCAAGCAGGCCTACGAGAACGCCCTGGCCTACGTTCCGCGCCAGGGCCGGCGCGACTGACTCCAACGGGACCGACCATGCTCGCCTCGCCGATCAACCTGCACGCCTGGATCGAGGACAACCGCCATCTGCTCAGGCCGCCGGTGGGCAACAGGATGATCGACAACGGCGACTTCATCGTCATGGTGGTCGGCGGGCCCAACACGCGCACCGACTTCCATTACGACGAAGGCCCGGAGTGGTTCTACCAGCTCGAGGGCGAGATGGTGCTGAAGGTGCAGGAGGACGGCGCGGTGCGCGACATCCCGATCCGCGCCGGGGAGATCTTCCTGCTGCCGCCGCGGGTGCCGCACTCGCCGCGGCGCCCGCCCGGCGGCATCGGCCTGGTGGTCGAGCGCAAGCGCCTGCCGCACGAGCTCGACGGCGTGGCCTGGCACTGCGAGCAGTGCAACCACAAGCTGTACGAGGAGTTCTTCCACCTGGGCAACATCGAGACCGACCTGCCGCGGGTGTTCGACCGTTTCCATTCCTCGATGCAGCACCGCACCTGCGCGCAGTGCGGCGCGGTGCACCCGCTGCCGGCGCAGGGCTGAGCGCCCTCCGCCACACGAAACACGCGCCCCCACACGCTCCCGTAGGAGCGGCTTCAGCCGCGATGGGGCTTTGCCGGCCGGGCCCTTCATCGGGCAAGCCCCATCGCGGCTGAAGCCGCTCCTGCGACCGCATGCCTCGGGCCGGCGGTACACTGCGGCCACACTTCAATGCGCGTCCCCGATGAACGAACTCCTGTCCCCGGCCCATGCCGCCGCGCTCGACGCGGCCGATCCGCTGCGCGAACTGCGCGGCCAGTTCCTGTTCCCGCAGCACCAGGGCGCCGACCAGGCCTACTTCGTCGGCAATTCGCTCGGCCTGCAGCCACGCGGCGCGCAGGCGATGGTGCAGGAGGTGATGGACCTGTGGGCGCGCATCGCGGTCGAAGGCCACTTCACCGGCCCCACCCACTGGATGAACTACCACCGACTGGTGCGCGAGCAGCTGGCGCGCGTGGTCGGCGCGCAGCCGGTGGAAGTGGTGGCGATGAACACGCTGAGCGTGAACCTGCACCTGATGATGGTCAGCTTCTACCGGCCCACGCGCGAGCGCCCGGCGATCCTGATGGAAGCCGGCGCCTTCCCCACCGACCGCCACGCGGTCGAGGCGCAGATCCGTTTCCACGGTTTCGACCCGGCCACCGACCTGATCGAGGTGCAGCCGGACGAGGCCAACGGCACGCTGTCGATGGCGGCGATCGAACGCGCCATCGCCGAGCATGGAAAGCGCGTGGCGCTGGTACTGTGGCCGGGCGTGCAGTACCGCACCGGGCAGGCGTTCGACCTTGACGCGATCACCCGGCTGACGCGCGCGCAGGGCGCCGCTGTCGGCTTCGACCTCGCCCACTCGGTCGGCAACATGCCGCTGGCGCTGCACGACGTCGCCCCCGATTTCGCGGTGTGGTGCCATTACAAATACCTCAACGGCGGCCCCGGCGCGGTTGCCGGCTGCTTCGTGCACGAACGCCATGCGCGCGACACCACGCTGCCGCGCTTCGCCGGCTGGTGGGGCCACGAGCAGGCCACGCGCTTCCGCATGGCGCCGGAGTTCGTGCCCGAGCTCGGCGCCGAAGGCTGGCAGCTGAGCAACCCGCCGGTGCTGGGGCTGGCGCCGCTGCGCGCCTCGCTGGAACTGTTCGAGCAGGCCGGCACGGACGCGCTGCGCGCCAAGTCGCTGCAGCTGACCGGTTACCTGGAAACGCTGGTGCGCGCGCGCCTGCACAACGTTCTGCAGATCGTCACCCCCGCCGAACCGGAGCGCCGCGGCTGCCAGTTGTCGCTGCGCGTGGCCGGCGGCCGCGAACAGGGCCGCTCGCTGTTCGAATATCTGCAGTCGGTCGGCGTGCTCGGCGACTGGCGCGAACCCGACGTGATCCGCATTTCCCCGACCCCCCTGTACAACCGCTTCGTCGACGTGCTGCGCTTCGTCGAGGAAGTGGAAGCCTGGGCCGGCCTCTGATCCCCGGAACCATCGACTTGACCGTTTCCTCCCCGCGTCACCTGACGCTCATCGGCGCCGGCCTGGCCGGCTCCCTGCTGGCCATCCTGCTTTCGCGCCGCGGCTGGCGCATCACCGTCTACGAACGCCGTGGCGACCCGCGCGTGGCCGACTACGAAAGCGGCCGTTCGATCAACCTGGCGCTGGCCGAGCGCGGCCGCAACGCGCTGCGCCAGGCCGGCGTGGAGGACGCGGTGATGGCGCGCACGGTGATGATGCGCGGGCGCATGGTGCACCCGCGCGACGGCGGCCAACCGCAGCTGCAGCGCTACGGCCGCGACGACAGCGAGGTGATCTGGTCGGTGCACCGCAAGGACCTCAACACCACGCTGCTGCAGCTGGCCGAGGACGCCGGCGCCCGCTTCCATTTCCACCGCCGCCTGCACACGGTGGATTTCGATGCCGGCTACGCGCGCTTCATCGACGACCGCGACGACCAGCCGCACGACATCCATTTCGACACGCCGCTGGTCGGCGCCGACGGCGCCGGCTCGGCGCTGCGCGCGGCGATGAACCGCAGGTCGCCGCTGGGCGAACGCACCGAGTTCCTCGACCACTCCTACAAGGAACTGGAGATCCCGCCAGGCGCCGACGGCGGCTTCCGGATCGAGGCCAACGCGCTGCACATCTGGCCGCGCGGGCGCTACATGTGCATCGCCCTGCCCAACGACGAAGGCACCTTCACCGTCACCCTGTTCCTGCCCAACGAGGGCGACCCGGGCTTCTCCAGCGTGCGCAGCGGCGCCGAGGCCGAGGCGCTGTTCGCTCGCGAATTCGCCGACGCGCTGCCGCTGATTCCGCACCTGCGCCGCGACTGGGAACAGCACCCGCCCGGCCTGCTCGGCACCCTGTACCTGGAGCGCTGGCACCTGGGCGGCAAGGCGGTGCTGCTGGGCGACGCCGCGCACGCGATGGTGCCGTTCCACGGCCAGGGCATGAACTGCGCCTTCGAGGACTGCGTCGCGCTGGCGGACCTGCTTGAAACACACGCGGACGCCGCGCAGGCCTTCGCCGCCTTCGAGGCCGAGCGCAAGCCCAACGCCGCGGCGATCCAGCAGATGGCGCTGGACAACTACCTGGAGATGCGCGATCGCGTCGCCGACCCGGGTTTCCTGCTGCAGCGCGAGCTGGAGCAGGAGCTGCAGCGGCGCTGGCCGACCCGTTTCGTGCCGCACTACACCATGGTCACCTTCCTGCACACGCCGTACGCGCAGGCGCTGGAACGCACCCGGCTGCAGCAGCGTATCCTCGCCGACGCCACCGCCGGCCATGCCACGCTGGAGCACATCGACTGGGCCGCGCTGGAGGCAACCATCCACGCGCAGCTGCCGGTGCTGAAAGGCGCGCACTGATGGCACGCGTCCGACAGGCGGCGATGCCAGCGCCATGGCCGACGCAAACCACCGGCAACCGGTAAGACCCCATGCCCGATACCTTCCTGTTCTACGACCTCGAAACCTTCGGCCAGGACCCGCGCCGCACCCGCATCGCGCAGTTCGCCGCGGTGCGCACCGACGCGCAGCTGCAGGTGGTCGACGAGCCGGTCAGCTTTTTCGTCAGGCCGGCCGACGACCTGCTGCCCTCGCCCATCGCCACGCTGATCACCGGCATCACCCCGCAGCGCGCCTTGGCCGAGGGCGTGAGCGAGGCCGAGGCGTTCGCCCGCATCAACGAGCTGATGGCACGCCCGCAGACCTGCACGCTGGGCTACAACACGCTGCGCTTCGACGACGAGTTCGTGCGCCACGGCCTGTTCCGCAATTTCTTCGACCCCTACGAGCGCGAGTGGCGCGGCGGCAACTCGCGCTGGGACCTTCTGGACATGCTGCGGCTGGTGCACGCGCTGCGCCCGGACGGCATCCACTGGCCGCAGCGCGAGGACGGCGCCACCTCGTTCAAGCTCGAGCACCTGGCCCTGGCCAACGGCGTGCGCGAGGGCGATGCCCACGAGGCGCTGTCCGACGTGTACGCCACCCTCGGCATGGCGCGGAAGTTCCGCCAGGCGCAGCCGCGCATGTGGGACTACGCGCTGAAGCTGCGCGACAAGCGTTTCGTCGCCAGCCTGCTGGACGTGGTGGCGATGCAGCCGGCGCTGCACATCTCGATGCGCTACCCCGCCAGCCGCCTGTGCGCGGCGCCGGTGCTGCCGCTGGCCACGCACCCGCACATCGGCAACCGGGTGATCGTGTTCGACCTGGACGCCGATCCGCAGGCCCTGCTCGACCTGTCGGTGGAGGAGATCGCGCAGCGCCTGTACACCCGCGCCGCCGACCTGCCCGAAGGCCAGCAGCGCATTGCGCTCAAGGAAGTGCACCTGAACAAGGTGCCGGCGCTGGTGGCCTGGAACCACCTGCGCGCGCCCGACTTCGAGCGCCTGTGCATCGATCCGGCGGCGGTGGAAACGCGCGCCGCGCAGTTGCGCGCGCATGGCCCCGAGCTGGCCGAGAAGGTGCGCCGGGTGTTCGCCCGCGAGCGCCCGGCCGAAGGCCCGCCCGATGCCGATGGCGCGCTGTACGACGGCTTCCTCGCCGATGGCGACCGCGCGCAGCTGGCGCGCGTGCGCGCCTGTCCGCCCGACGCGCTGGCGGGCATGGCCGGGAATTTCCGCGACCCGCGCCTGCCGGAGCTGCTGTTCCGCTACCGCGCGCGCAACCATCCGCAGACGCTGGACGCCGGCGAACGCGCGCGCTGGGACGACTACCGCCAGCGCCGCTTCACCACGCCGGGCATGGCCGAACAGACCATGGACGAATACCTGGCGCAGATCGGCGCGCTGCGCGGCGAACACCACGACAATCCCGCTTCGCTGGCCCTGCTCGACGCACTGGAGCAGTGGCGCCACACCCTGCAGGAAACGCCATGACCCCCTATTTCAGCGATGCCAGCTTCAAGTTCCTGCGCGGCCTGGCCCGCCACAACGAGAAGGCGTGGTTCGCCGCGCACAAGCACCAGTACGAGGAACACGTGCGGCAGCCGTTCCTGCGCCTGATCGCCGATCTGCAGCCGGACCTGGCCCAGGTCAGCGCGCATTTCCGCGCCGACCCGCGCACCGTCGGCGGCTCGCTGTTCCGCATCTACCGCGATTCGCGCTTCTCCAGCGACAAGACCCCGTACAAGACCTGGCAGGGCGCTCGGCTGTTCCACGAGCGCCGCAAGCAGGTGCCGGCGCCGTCGTACTACATCCACCTGGCGCCGGGCGAAAGCTTCGTCGGCGCCGGCATCTGGCACCCGGAACCCGATACGCAGCGCCGCATCCGCCAGTTCATCCTCGACAACCCCGGCAGCTGGAAGGCCGCCGCGCACGCGCCGGCCACGCGCCGGCGCTACGCCTTCGAGACCAGCGAGAAGCTGGTGCGCGCGCCGCGCGGCTTCCCCGCCGATTTCGAGTTCATCGACGATCTCAAGCACCGCAACTGGGTGCTGTGGCGCGCGCTGGACGACGCGGCCATGACCGGCCCGCGCCTGCGCCAGACCCTGGCCGGCGACCTCGCCGCGCTGGGCCCGTTCGTCGACTACCTGTGCGCGGCGCTGGACCTGGAGTTCTGAAGGCGCGCCGGGATTCACGCCGCGCCCGCGGATTTGCGGCACCCTAGCCGGCAACCGCCCAACGGAGCCACCGCCATGGCCGCCATCCACCACCAGCTCTGGATCGACGCACCGCTGGCCACCGTCCACGCCGGGCTGGCGACGGCCGAAGGACTGGGCCGCTGGTGGGTCGCGCATACCGCCAGCGTGATCGATGGCGAGACGGTCATCAGCCACAACCCCGGGCCGGCGCACGGCGTGGTGGCGATGAAGGTGCTGGAAGCCTCCACGCAGCGCGTGCGCTGGGAAGTGATCAGCCGGCACCCGGCGCAGAGCCCGGCCTCGGCCTGGACCGGCACCGAGATCCGCTTCGAACTGTCGCGCCGCGCCAGCCCGGGCGCCTGGCGCGGCCTGCCGCACGAAGGCGAACCGATGACGGTGCTGGAGTTCCACCACCTGGGCTGGAACCCGGACAGCGAATTCCTCGGCTTCTGCAGCCAAGCCTGGGCCGAGACCCTGGTGATGCTGCGGCGCTGGGCCGAGTCCCATCCCGACCTGCCGGCCTGAGCCGCGGAGCGCGTCGATGAAGAAATGGCTGCTGCCCACCGTCGCCGCCCTGCTGGTGCTGCTTGCCGGCTACGTGGCCGCCGGCCCCTGGCTGGCGATCCACGGCATCGGCAAGGCGATCGAGCAGCGCGATGCCGCGCGCCTGTCGCGCTACGTCGATTTCCCCGCGCTGCGGGTCAACCTCAAGGCGCAGCTCGACGACCAGTTGGTCCGGCGCGCCGGCAGCGGGCTGCAGTCCAGCCTGTTCGGCGCCGTGGCGCTGGGCGTGGCCGGCCGCCTGACCGGCGCGGCGGTGGACGTGATGGTCACGCCCACCGGCGTCGCCGCCCTGCTGCAGGGCCATGACGTGTGGAAACGCGCCACCGGCGATACCGCCGACGGCGACACCTGGGGCCCGCCGGCGCCGGCGCGGCCGCTGCAGGGCGCGCACGGGCGCTACGAATCGCTGTCGCGTTTCACCGCCACCCGGCAACTGGACGACGGCAGCGAAGTGGTCTTCGTGCTCAGCCGGCAGGGGCTGCGCTGGCGCCTGACCGACATCGCGTTGCCGCGGGACGCGCCCGGCTGAGGACAGGCACGGCCGGTGCCGCCCGGTCCGCATCCGCTCTTCGCCCCTTGTCGATTTCCGTCCCCATCGTGCGTCGTGGTTGTTGGAGAGCGCGCAGACGCGGCTTTCCGCTACCGCCGGCCCCGGCCGGCAGTCCACGGACCAAGACCGGAGCAGGAACATGCGAACCCTCAGGCTCATCGAACACATCTCGCTGGACGGCGTGATCCAGCATTCCGCCGACGGCGGAGATTTTCCCTACAGCGACTGGACCGTGCCCTACCGCACGCCGGCCGGCCGCGAGGCGATCACCGCCGCGCATGGCCAGGATTTCGACCTGCTGCTCGGGCGCCGCACCTACGACCTCTGGTCCGGCTTCTGGCCGCAGGCGCCGCGCTCATCGCTGGCCGACAGCCTCAACGCCGCGACCAAGCACGTCGCCACCCATCGCCCGGAAAGCCTGGCCTGGGGCCCGGCCGAGGCCATCGGGCCCGATCTCGTCGGCGACGTGCGCCGCCTCAAGGCGCAGGGCGGGCGCGAACTCATCCTCTCCGGCAGCTCCACCCTGACCTCGCCCCTGCTCGCGCATGGACTGGTGGACGAGATCCTGCTGGTGGTCTATCCGGTCCTGCTCGGCACCGGCAAGCGCCTGTTCGCCGAGGGAACGCCGGCACGGTCGTTCGCGCCGGCCGGCACCCAGGCACTGGCGTCCGGCGTCGTGCTCAACACCTATCGGGTGGTCGGCCCATTGAATGTCGGAAAAACTGCCACCGGATAACTCCGCTGCAGGCACGGACCGAGCGACGAAAGGCCGGCATCGATGTACGCCACCAGTGGCGCGGTGCATGCGCTACAGGCCCCAGGTCCGCGGGAGCGTGAAACCGCCCCTTCCCGCAGGGTGCTAGCATGCCGGTGCAGGCCGACGCCTGCCACGCGCGCTTCGCGCAGCCACCCAGGCAGTTGCCCGCTTCGCTCCCTTTCCTGCGTCATCCGCTCCGGCAGCGCCGGGCGGTCGCTCAACGGGAGCCTCGTGCCTGGCCATTCCGCTTGCGACAAACCGGTTCCGCGCCAGCGCTACCGGCTCCCCCTCCGCTCCGGCAGGCATGCATCGGCCGGATTGTCTCCGGCCCACCAGCGGGCGCGGGCAGCAGCCTGCGCAGGCCAGCCATGGGCAGATCCAGCGGGCGGTCCTTCGCCGAGCCGCCCCGCAATGGATACGCGCATCCGAAACCGCGCCATCGAATCGACATCGGCATGAGGAAAGATGATGAGCACCCTCCGAAAGTCCAACAGCACCGCAGCGAAACGAACCGGATCGGCGTTCGCCGGCCCGCCCCAGCACGGCCCCCTGACCGGTGAACGCATCGCCGCGGACCTGGCCGCATTCGGCAAGGCGGGCGGAAAGATAGAAGTACTCGGCAACACCCCGTTGCGCGGCAGGACCACGGCCGCGAAACCCACGCCGACTGACCGGAAGGACAAGGTGGTGGCGCCCACCGCCGGCACTCCCGCAGGAAAGACCTGATTCCCCTCCGCAACGGACGACAGCTTTGGCCAAGATCAACTATTCATTCGAAAAGCGGCAGCGCGAGCTGGCCAAGAAGAAACAGAAGGAAGCAAAGCTCGCCAAGAAGCGCGGCGACGCGGGCACATCGCCGGCCGACGCCGCCGACCGGCCGGCCCCCACCCGTTGATGCCGCCAGGACGCCCACGCACCACACGCGTGGGCCTCCATCGGCCACGGTGCCGGGTCGAGGCGCGATGCAGGGCCGCGGCGCACGGATTTTCCGGCCGCCTCCCCCGCTCGGCAGGCATGCCGCGGAACCGAGCATGAAAGACGGACGCGGCGCACCGGCTCGCGATCCGCCCAGGCCGCGGAGCTTCCACCCTCTCCAGGGGCGCGCGCGGTGCCGCGCCAATGAAAAAAGCCCGGCATGGAGCCGGGCTTTTCATCAAACGATCGCCGGTCGGATCAGACCACGCGGACCTGGTCGGCCTGCATGCCCTTCTGGCCCTTCACCGCCACGTAGGTGACCTTCTGGCCTTCCTGCAGCGACTTGAAGCCGGACGATTCGATCGAGCGGAAGTGGACGAACAGGTCTTCGCCGCCGCCATCCTGGGTGATGAAGCCAAAACCCTTGGCGTCGTTGAACCACTTCACGGTACCGGACTGGGACTGGGACATTTCAATGCTCCTTGTTGCGGATGAAGCCGCATTTGCGGCAGGGACGCTGAGTTCAAGGAGAATTGAGAAGCGGGTGCAACAGTGCAGACAGGACGCCTGCAGCATCGGGCCACGATTCAAGGTGACCCTTGTAAATCAGCCCGGCCACCGTAGAGACTTCCTGCCCATAAAGCAAATGCAGGCGGAGTCGCGGTTCAGCCTGGGCTGTCTGAACACCCTCCCCGCCCCTGATGGCGCCGCCACTGCCCGCCGGTATGCTGTTGGCCACGCGGGCAGGCAACAAGGGCCTGCGCGAAGGCCGCAACAACGGCGTGCGCGCCATGCCGGCGTGGCCGTCACGGCGACCGGGGAACCACGTATCGCCCGCCACATCGTTCCAGTCACCGCCGCCACGCAGGCGGCCAACGAAGGGGAAACCGATGAACTGGATCATTCGTCTCGCCCGCTGGCTCTACGCGCTCTTCTACGCCTATGTCGGCGCGTCGTGGTTCTCGTACCGGCTGTTCGGAACCTCGTGGCCGGAGCACAAGGAAACGCCGGCTGCCAAGGCCTTGACCACGGCGCTGACCGACAGCGGCATCGTCGATCCGTTCATCGCCTCGGCCTGCCTGGTGGGCGGCGCCTGCCTGTTCTTCCGCAGGACCGCCCCGCTCGGCATCGCGATACTGGCGCCGCTGGTCACCGGCATCTTCCTGTTCCACGCCTTCCTCAACCAGAACCTGGCCTGGGGCGGGTTCCACCTGGGCTGCCTGCTGGTGCTGGCATGGTGCCACCGGTCCGCGTTCCGGCCGCTGTGGAATCATGGCCGTTCGCCGCGCGGCTGACGCTCGCCCGCGCCAGCCCGGCGCAGCCGGCCGAGCTCCGTTCCAGTGATCGGCGCCCCCAGGACTGATCGAGCCCGCATGCACACTCCGCACGACCCGGACCGCCGAAGCCTCTGCGCCACGCTGCTGGCCACCGACCTGCTTTCCCTGCTGCCGGAACGCACCCGGTCCGCCCCGGCCGATGGCTGCCGGCCGCTGCGCGCCCTGCTCGAGGACGAACACCAGCCCGGCATGGCGGGGGTGGTGGTGGAGCGCGGGCGCATCGTGGCGATGGCCGGCACCGGCCTGCGCGATGACGCCAGCGCCGAACCGGTACGGACCGATACCGTCTTCGAGCTGGGCTCGATCACCAAGGTATTCACCGCGCTGCTGGTATTCCGGCTGCGGCAGCGCGGCCTGCTCGCTCCCGACATGCCGGTCGGCGCCTTCCTCGACGACCTGCCGGCCGCCTGGCGGCCGATCACGCTGCGCCGCCTGCTCAGCCATACCTCGGGCATCCCCAACTATCTCGACGAGCACAATTTCCTGCAGCTCATGCCCACCGATCCACGCCCACGCGAACTGCTCGCACGGGTCGCGGACAGGCCGCTCGATTTCGCGCCCGGCACGCGCCACGCCTATTCCAACACCAATTACATCCTGCTCGGACTGCTGGTCGAACAGCTGGCCGGCATGGACTACTGGCGCTTCCTGCGGCAGCAGATCCTCGATCCCCTGGAGATGCGCGGAGCCGGGCCGCGCAGGGAAGCGGACGACCGCCCGCTCGCCCAGGGCCACCTCTACCAGGACGGGCGCTGGCTGCGCCCGCCGGTCACCGCACCCGGTGCCGCCTGGGCGGCGGGAAGCCTGCTGGCGAGCATCGACGACATGGCCCGGTTCGCCATCGGCCTGGACCAGGAAAGACTGCTGCCGGCCAGCGCGCTGCGGGAAATGTGGCGCGACACGCCGCTCGAAGGCGGCGGCAGCGCCGGCTGGGGCGCGGGCTGGGAACTGGCCGACCGCGGGCGCGTCGTCGGCCACGGCGGCGGCACCGCCGGCTTCACCGCCTACCTGCGGCACGTGCCGGCGTTGCGGCGGACGGTGGTGGTGCTGATCAACCGTGCCGGGGACATCGCGCCGAAGGAAATCGCCGCGCGCCTGGACCAGCAAACCCGTGCCTGCGATCGCAGTGGAAAACGCGGAGGTTCCGTCGTCGGCGGCGTGAGCACCGGCTGAGGCGGCTGCCGCAACCGGCAGGAAGGAACCACGGGTGCTCCCGGGTCCGTCCTGTCAGTATCCAGACCTGTCCCAGGCCGCCGCCAATCGCCGGAAGCCGGCCCGCAACTGCCCGCGCGCGCCCCACGGCAATGCGGCCAGCGCCGCATCGACCGGGCCCGGCCGCGGCATGCCGTTCCAGGCGATCGCCACCTTGTTGCTCATGTCCGGTTCGTCCAGCTTCAGCACGCGGCCGTCGAAACTGCGGCGCAGCCGCGTCAGGTGGGCGCGGGTGTCGGTGTCGTAGAGGTTGCTGGCCATGACGCCGTCGGCGCCCAGCGCAGCGCGGCAGTCGTCGTAGAAGGCCTGGGTGGACAACGCCGCGGGAATGCCCTGCGCATCGTAGGCATCGAGCAGCAGCAGGTCGAAGCTGCCGCGGTGGCCGCGCAGCCAGCGCGCGCCGTCGACGCATTCCACGCGCAGCCGCGCATCGTCGGCCGGAATCTGGAACTCGCCGCGCAGCGCGATCACGTCCGCGTCGTTTTCCGCCACGTCGATGCGCGCCTGCGGCAGGTGGCGGTGGCAGAACTTGGTCTGCGCGCCGCCGCCCAGCCCGATGATGCCGATGCGACGCGGCGCCGGGTGCAGCCACAGCGCGGCGAGCATGGTGCGGGTATAGCCCACGTGCAGCCGCTGCGGGAACCAGCGCGACATGCGCGTCTGGGTCACGTCGCCATGGAACTGCAACTCCACGTGCCGCCAGGTACGGCGGACATGGGCGCCTCCGCCGCCGTTCATTCCACGCGGTCGGCGTTGGCGATGCCGTGCGGCACGTGGCCGGCGGCGACGCTGTGGTGCTGGCGGGCGCTGTCGATATTGTGCTGCGAATCGTCGAAGAAGATGTCCGCGCCGAACGCCTCCAGGAACGGCCCCTTGTGGCGGCCGCCGAGGAACAGCGCCTCGTCCAGGCGCACGCCCCACTCGCGCAGGGTGCGGATCACCCGCTCGTGCGCCGGCGCCGAACGCGCGGTGACCAGCGCGGTACGGATCGGCGCCTCCTCGCCCACCGGGAACGCGGCCTGCAGCGCATGCAGGGCCGAGAGGAAGTTGCGGAACGGCCCGCCGCTGAGCGGCTCGTGCGCGTTCTCGCGTTCGTGGCGACCGAAAGCCTCCACGCCGTGCTCGCGCGAGATGCGCTCGCCCTCGTCGCCGAAGATCACCGCGTCGCCATCGAAGGCGATGCGTAGCTGGGTGGGCGGGCGCCCGGTGTCGGTGGCCGCGGCGGCGGCGGAGACCTCGCCGGGACCGCGCGGCAGGATGGTGGCCGCGGCGATGCCGTGCACCAGCGCGCGCCGCACCGATTCGGGGTTGGCCGACAGGAACAGGTCGGTGCCGAACGGCTTGACGTAGGGCCAGGTCGGCTCGCCGGCGGTGAAGGTGGCGCGCACGATGCCCAGGCCGTAATGCTGGATGGAATTGAAGATGCGCAGCCCGGTATCGGCCGAATTGCGCGAGAGCAGGATCACCTCCACGCGCGGCGTTTCCACCGGCGCGCCATCGTTCAGCGCCAGCAGCTTGCGCACCACCGGAAAGGCCACGCCCGGCTTGAGGATGTCGTCCTCGTGTTCGCGCTGGTAGGCCGCGTAGGCCTCCACGCCCTCGCGCTCGAACAGCGCATGCCCTTCCTCCAGGTCGAACAGCGCCCGCGAGGTCACCGCCACCGTCAACAGCCTGGGAGAGTTGTCACCCATGATCCTGATCCATTGCCTTTGCCGTCGCCGGCGTCGTTGCCGCGCATCCGCTCAGAACATGAACTGTTCGCTGAGGATGCGTTCTTCCAGATTGTGTTCGGGGTCGAACAGCAGGGTCACCTGGCGCTCGCGCGACTCGCGGATGGTCACCTCGACCACGTCGCGCGTCTCATGCGAATCGGCGGTGACGCTGACCGGCCGCTTGTAGGGGTCGAGCACGCGGAAACGCACCTCGGTCTCGGCCTTGAGGATGGCGCCGCGCCAGCGCCGCGGCCGGTACGGCGCCAGCGGCGTGAGCGCGATGGTGTTCGAGCCCAGCGGCAGGATCGGCCCGTGCGCGGAATAGTTGTAGGCGGTGCTGCCGGCCGGGGTGGAGACCAGCACGCCGTCGCAGATCAGCTCCTCCACGCGCTGCTGGCCGTTGAGGTCGATGCCGATGTGCGCGGCCTGGCGCGTCTGCCGCAGCATCGACACGTCGTTGTAGGCCAGCGAGCCGACCGTGGTGCCCGATTCGGTGCGCGCGATCATCTCCAGCGGGCGCAGGTGCGCCGGCTCGGCCTGCGCCAGCCGCTGCAGCAGGTCGTCGTCGCGATGGTGGTTCATCAGGAAGCCGACCGTGCCCAGCTTCATGCCGAACACCGGCTTGCCGGTGCTGCCGAAGCGGTGCAGCGTCTGCAGCATGAAGCCATCGCCGCCCAGCGGGCACAGCACGTCGGCATCGTCCGGCGCGTGGTCGCCGTAACGCGCGGCCAGGCGTTCGCGCGCCTGCTGCGCGGCATCGGTGCTGCTGGCGAGAAAGGCGATGCGGGGGGACATGGCCATCGTCGGTTGCCGAAGGATTGTCGAGGATAACCCGCCACGGCGGATGGTGCGGCGGCAGCCCGGCATCGGGTACTGATCCTGGCGATGGACAGGCCACACGGCAAAGAGCGTGCTTGTTTCCATCCGCAGGAGCGGCTTCAGCCGCGATTGCCTTTGCAACACGTCCGGAAAGCATTCGCGGCTGAAGCCGCTCCTACGGGTGGAAAGCACCGCGGCCAGGGCCGCTCCCGCCGCAACACCCGTTGCATTGGCAGGAGCGGCCCTGGCCGCGACGCTTTGTCCGGCAGGGGGCCGACCAACGGTCGGCACCCTCCGCCATCTTTCTGGAGCAAAGCCCCCCTTTGTTAAGGGGGGCGCGGCGACAGCCGCGGGGATAGGCAAACCGAGGGCGGTGCCGAAAGCCTGCATCGCAGGCTTTCGGGTCGGGCCGGCTTCACCGGCCCGACCACGGGGTCACACCCCGTGCGCCGCCAGCTGGCCCAGGCGCTGCACCGCGACCGAGACGGTCGGGTAGTCCAGCGTCTTCTGCTCGGCCAGTTCGGCCAGCATCGCCAGGGTGAAGCGCAGGCTGCTGTCATCGCGGCCCAGCCACGCGGCGACCTTGGCCTCGGCGCTGCCGCCCTTCATCGACAGCACCTGGCCGGCCAGGTTGCGCTGGTGCGCGGCCAGTTCGTCGCGCAGCACGCCGCGGGCGACGGCGTGCCAGCGGCCATTGACCTCCAGCGCGTCGATCTGCTCGAACAGCCACGGCATCTGCAGGGCTTCGCCCAGGCGGAAGTGGACCTTGGACACGTCCACCGGCTTGAGCTTGCGGGTGCGCGCCAGTTCGATGATGTCGAACGCCGGCTCCAGGAACTGCAGCTCGGACAGCTGCTGCGCCAGTGCCGCCGGCAGGCCCTTCTCCTTCCACTGCTTGACGCTGGCCTCGTAGGCCGGGCGCTGCGAATCCGGCAGCACGCCCGAGGCGACGCGGATGTCGTTGAACGGGCCCTGGTAGCGCTCGACCGCGGCGGTGATGCCCGGCATCGCGCCCGGGCGGTTCAGCAGCCAGCGCACGAACGAACGCTGCAGCTTCCAGATCACTTCCAGCGCATCGACCTGCACGGCTTCGGGCAGGGTGCCGTCCAGCGCGTCGATCTGCGTCCACAGCGCGCGCGCGTCCAGCGTCTCGCGGCTGATGGTGTAGGCCTTGGCGACCTCGGCCACGCTGCGGCCGGTGTCTTCCTGCATGCGCATCAGGAAGGTGGCGCCCATGCGGTTGATGGTCTGGTTGGTCACCGCGGTGGCGATGATCTCGCGCTTCAGGCGGTGGCCGTTCATCGCGTCGGCGTACTTCTTCTGCAGCGGCTGCGGGAAGTAGCGCAGCAGCTCCTTGGACAGGTACGGGTCTTCCGGGATGTCCGATTCCAGCAGCTGCTGGAAGGCGACGATCTTGGAATAGGACAGCAGCACCGCCAGTTCCGGACGGGTCAGGCCCTGGCCGCGCAGCTTGCGCGCGGACAGCTCGGCGTCGGACGGCAGGAACTCGATCTGGCGGTCGAGCAGGCCCTGCTGTTCCAGCGTGCGGATGAAATGCTGCTTGGAACCCAGGCGCTTGACGCTCATCCGCTCCATCAGGCTCAGGGCCTGGTTCTGGCGGTAGTTGTCCATCAGCACCAGCCCGGCGACCTCGTCGGTCATCGACGCCAGCAGCTTGTTGCGCTGCTCGACGGTGAGCTTCTTGGCGCGCACCACGTCGTTGAGCAGGATCTTGATGTTGACCTCGTGGTCGGAGGTATCAACGCCGGCGGAGTTGTCGATGAAGTCGGTGTTGAGCAGCACGCCGTTGTGCGCGGCCTCGATGCGGCCGAGCTGGGTCATGCCCAGGTTGCCGCCCTCGCCCACGATCCTGCAGCGCAGCTCGCCGCCGTTGACGCGCAGGCCGTTGTTGGCGCGGTCGCCGACGTCGGCGTTGCTCTCGCTGGCCGACTTCACGTAGGTGCCGATGCCGCCGTTCCACACCAGGTCCACCGGCGCCTTGAGCGCGGCGTTGATCAGCTCGGTCGGGGTCATCGACTTGATGCCGGCGTCGATGCCCAGCGCCTCGCGCACCTGCGGGGTGATCTCGATCGACTTGAGCGAACGCGCGTACACGCCGCCGCCCTTGCTGATCAGCTTGGCGTCGTAGTCCGCCCAGCTCGAACGCGGCAGCCTGAACATGCGCTCGCGCTCCTTGAAGGAGGTCGCCGCCACCGGGTTCGGGTCGAGGAAGATGTGGCGGTGGTCGAACGCGCACACCAGGCGGATGTGCTCGGACAGCAGCATGCCGTTGCCGAACACGTCGCCGGACATGTCGCCGATGCCGACCACGGTGAAATCCTGCTTCTGGCAGTCGCGGCCCAGCGCGCGGAAGTGGCGCTTGACCGACTCCCAGGCGCCGCGCGCGGTGATGCCCATGCCCTTGTGGTCGTAGCCGACCGAGCCGCCCGAGGCGAAGGCGTCGTCCAGCCAGAAGCCGTGCGCGCGGGCAATGCCGTTGGCGGTGTCGGAGAACGTCGCGGTGCCCTTGTCGGCGGCGACCACCAGGTACGGGTCGTCCTGGTCATGGCGCACCACGCCCACCGGCGGCACGATCTTGTTGCCGACGATGTTGTCGGTGATGTCCAGCAGGCCGTTGATGAAGCGCTTGTAGCAGGCCACGCCCTCGGCGAACCACGCCTCGCGGTCCACCGCCGGGTCCGGCAGCTGCTTGGCGTAGAAGCCGCCCTTCGAGCCGACCGGCACGATCACGGTGTTCTTCACCATCTGCGCCTTGACCAGGCCCAGCACCTCGGTGCGGAAGTCCTCGCGGCGGTCGGACCAGCGCAGGCCGCCGCGGGCCACCGGGCCGAAGCGCAGGTGGGTGCCTTCCACGCGCGGGCCGCACACGAAGATCTCGCGGTACGGGCGCGGCTTGGGCAGGTCCGGCACGCGGGCGGCGTCGAACTTGAAGCTGATGTAGTCGGCCGGGCCGCCGTCGGCGCGCAGGCCGTCCTTGCGCGGCATGTAGTAGCTGGTGCGCAGGGTGGCTTCGATCACGCCGATGAAGCTGCGCAGGATGCGGTCCTCGTCCAGGCTCGACACGCCGTCCAGCAGCTTGACCAGGGTGTCGTGCACCAGCGCCATGCGCGCCTCGCGGCTGCCGCCGCGCGCCTTGACCACGCCCTCGAGCAGCTTGGCGGTGGCGGCGTCGCCGCCGGCCAGCGCCTTGAACTGCGCCAGCTGCGCGTCGGCGGTGGCCTTGTCGGCGGCCGGCGCCGGGTCGAAGCGGGCTTCGAACAGCTCCACGATCAGCCGCGCCAGCAGCGGGTAGCGGTTGAAGGTGCCTTCGACGTAGGCCTGCGAGAACGGCACGCCGATCTGCAGCAGGTACTTGCAGTAGCCGCGCAGCATCGAGACCTGGCGCCAGTCCAGGCCGGTGGCCAGCACCAGGCGGTTGAAGCCGTCGTTCTCGGCCTCGCCGTGCCACACGCGGGCGAAGGCGTCGGCGAAGGCGGCGCTGGCGGCGGCCGCGTCGATGGCGCCGACGGTCGATTCGACCTCGAAGTCCTGCACGTAGACCGGCGCGTCGTCCACCATCAGGCGGTACGGACGCTCGGCGATCACGCGCAGGCCCATGTTCTCCATCATCGGCAGCACGTCGGACAGCGGGATGTCCTTGAGCTGGCGGTACAGCTTCATGCGCAGGCCGTCGGCGCCGTCGCGGTGGATCGGCTGCAGGCTCAGGCGCAGGTCGTCCGGGCCGGTCAGCGCGTCGAGCTGGGCCACGTCGGCGGCGGCGATCTCGGCGCTGGAGTCCTCGATGTAGCCGGCCGGCAGCGCCTTGCCGATGCGCGAGGCGATGCGCAGGCCTTCGCTTTCGCCGTGGCGGGCGACCAGCGCCTCGCGCAGGTCGTCCTGCCAGTTGCGCAGCACGTGGGCCAGGCGCTTCTCCAGGCCCTCGGTGTCCAGCTCCAGGCTCTGCCCGGCCTTCGGGCGCACGATCAGGTGCACCTGCGCCAGCGGCGAATCGCCCAGCACCACGCTGGAATCGACGTACTCGCCCTGCAGCGCCTCGCGCAGCAGGCCCTCGATGCGCAGGCGCACGTCGGTGTTGAAGCGTTCGCGCGGCAGGAACACCAGCGCGGAGATGAAGCGGCTGAACTTGTCGCGGCGCAGGAACAGGCGGCTGCGCACGCGCTCCTGCAGGCCCAGCACGCCCATCGCGGTGCGGAACAGTTCGTCCTCGCTGGACTGGAACAGTTCCTCGCGCGGCAGCGATTCGAGGATGTGGCGCAGTGCCTTGCCGCTGTGGCTGGACGGGCTCAGGCCCGAACGCTTCATCACGTTCTCGTAGCGCTGGCGCACCAGCGGGATTTCCCACGGGCGGCGGTTGTAGGCGCTGGAGGTGAACAGGCCGAGGAAACGCTGCTCGCCGACGATCCTGCCCTTGGCGTCGAATTCCAGCACGCCGATGTAATCCATGTAGCCGCCGCGGTGGATGCGCGAGCGGGCGTTGGTCTTGGTCAGGATCAGCGCGTCGGTCAGGCCGCTGGTGGTGTTCAGGCCCTGCGCCGCCAGCCCCTTGACCGGGCGCGCCACCGAGGTGTCCTTGCCGCGCATCAGGCCCAGGCCGGTGCCGTTCTGCGCGGCCAGCACGTCTTCGCGGCCCTGCTTGCCGACCTTGTACTCGCGGTAGCCGAAGAAGGTGAAATGGTTGTCCGCGGCCCAGCGCAGGAACTCCTGCGCCTCATGGCGCGATTCCTCGCTCACCGGCAGCGTGCGCCGGCCCAGGTCGTCGGCCAGGGCCAGCGCCTTGTCGCGCATCGGCTCCCAGTCCCTGACGATGGCGCGCACGTCGTCCAGCGCCTCGGTCACGCGGCGGGCGACGGCGTCCATCGCCTCGGCCGGCTGGCGGTCGATCTCCAGCAGCATCACCGATTCCAGCGGGCCCTCGCCGACGCCGGTGAGCTTGCCGGCCTTGTCGCGGCCCAGCGCGATCACCGGGTGGCCCAGCACGTGCACGCCCACGCCCATGTCGGCCAGCGCCAGCGAAACGGTGTCCACCAGGAACGGCATGTCGTCGTTGACGATCTGCAGCACGGTGTGGGGCGTTTCCCAGCCATCGGTCTTCAGGCCCGGGTTGAACACGCGCACGTTGGCCTTGCCCGGCTTGCGCACGCGGGCGAACTCCAGCATGCCGGCGGCCAGCGCCGCCCAGTCCTCGGCGCGGTGCGCGCTGAACTCATCGGCTTCCATGCGCTTGTAGAACGCAGAGGCGAATGCCACCGCTTGGGCCTGGGCCGCGGCGGGGTAACGCTTGCGCAAGGCCGCAAAAACCGGCTCCAGGGACAGGCCGGCCTCGGAAACATTCTGCTTGGCAGCCGGTTGGGATTTCGTTTTTGCGGACTTGGCAGCGTTGTTTTGCGATTTCATGGTTGAGCTTTCAGTGGGCTCCTGGGGAGGCGCGATTGTAGCCCTCGTCATTCGAAAGACCTTGTTGCAGGGCCGCAATCGGGCTTTGCACAAATCATCCGGAACACACTTAAACCGATGTTTTTAAATGGATTTTTACCCCATAAAACATTCCCCTGGAATGCCGGGAAAAAGCGGCGGGCAGCGTCTTTTCGCGCCGCTTTACCAATTGTGAACTGGACGGTATAGTCCAAATCGTGCATCCCGCCCCCTCCCGATCCGCGCCCATCGAGGCACGCGACCAGCGCGTGTTCGACGCCGTGCGCGAGCTGCTGGCCACCCAGGGCATGCACCTGAGCATGGACGCGGTGGCCGCGCACGTGGGCTGCTCCAAGCAGACCCTCTACAGCCGCTACGGCAGCAAGCGCGAACTGCTCAGCCTGGCGATGCGCCAGCACGTCAGCATCGCCGCCGCGCCGCTGGCCGGCGGCGACGAACGCCCGCTGCGCGAGGTGCTGCTGGATTTCGCCGTGCGCTACCTGGAACACCGCAACCAGCCGCGCAGCCGCCAGGCCGCGCAGGTGATCGGCAGCAGTACCCTGGAATTCCGCGAGGAGGCGCGCGCGCTGTACCACGACAGCGCCGATGCCCTGCGCGACCAGCTGGCTGAATGGATGCGAACCGAGATGGCCCGCGGCCGCGTCATCCATGACGATCCGCATTTCATGGCCGAAATGTTAATAAGCATGATCGCCGGTCAGGATTTCGAACGACAACGCTTCCATGCCCCCCACCGCGACACCCCCGGGTTGCGCCGCCGGTGGGCCGAATTCGCCGTCGATGCCTTCCTGCGCGCCTTCCCGGCGCCGCCGGCCGGCATCCCCGGCACCCGCTGAATACAACCTCCGGAGTTTCCCCGATGACCTCCCCGCTCCGCATCCTCGCCCTCACCGGCGCCCTGGCCCTGGGCCTGACCGCCTGCAAGAAGCCACAGGAACAGGCCGCCCCGCCGCCGCCGGACGTCGGCGTCGTCGAGGCGAAGCCGCAGACCCTGCCGCTGCAGCGCGAACTGGTCGGCCGGCTGTCGCCGTTCCGCTCGGCCGACGTGCGCGCGCGGGTCTCCGGCGTGCTGCTCAAGCGCGTCTATGAGGAAGGCAGCGCGGTGAAGGAAGGCCAGCTGCTGTTCCAGATCGACCCGGCGCCGCTGCGCGCCTCGCTGGCCTCGGCCGAAGCAGCGCTGGCCTCGGCCCGCGCCAGCTACGCCAATGCCAGGACCACCGCCGAGCGCGCCCGCTCGCTGGCGCCGCAGAGCTACGTGTCCAAGTCCGACCTGGACAATGCCGAGGCCGCCGAGCGCACCACCGCCGCCGCCGTGCAGCAGGCGCAGGCCGCCGTGGCCACCGCGCGCATCAGCCTGGGCTACGCCAATGTCACCGCGCCCATCGCCGGCGTGGCCGGCAAGCAGCAGGTGACCGAGGGCGCGCTGGTCGGCCAGGGCGAGGCGACCCTGCTGACCACCGTCGACCAGATCGACCCGCTGTACGTCAATTTCTCGATGACCGCCGACGAGCTGAGCGCACTGCGGGCCGCCCAGGACAAGGGCGCGGTGGCACTGGCCGGCGACGGCAAGACCACGGTGCAGGTCAACCTGCCCGACGGCACGCCGTACGCCCACCAGGGCACGCTGGATTTCTCGGCCACCACGGTCGACCCGGCCACCGGCGCGGTCTCGCTGCGCGCGCAGCTGCCCAACCCCGAGCGCACCCTGCTGCCGGGCTCGTTCGTCAGCTTCAAGGCCAACCTGGGCGAGCGCAACAACGCCTTCCTGATCCCGCAGCAGGCCGTGCTGCGCGACACCCGCGGCGGCTACGTGCTGGTCGTGGGCGGCGACGGCAACGTGGTGCGCAAGGACGTGGTGCTGGACAGCCAGCAGAACGGCAACTGGCTGGTCTCCTCCGGCCTGGCCGCCGGCGACAAGGTCATCGTCTCGGGCGTGCAGAAGGTCAAGGAAGGCGCGCCGGCCAAGCCCTCGCCGTGGCAACCGGCCGCCGCCAAGCCCGCGGCCGCCGCGCCGGCCCCGGCCAAGTAAGGGAAACGGGAATCCGCCATGCCTAAATTCTTCATCGAACACCCGGTATTCGCCTGGGTGGTGGCCATCCTGATCTCGCTGGGCGGCGTGATCTCGATCCTCAACCTGGGCGTGGAGTCCTACCCCAGCGTCGCCCCGCCGCAGGTCACGGTGAACGCCACCTACCCCGGCGCCAGCGCCGCCACCGCCGAGAAGGCGGTCACCCAGGTGATCGAGCAGCAGCTCACCGGCATCGACAACCTGGTCTATTTCAGTTCGTCCTCGTCCTCCACCGGCCGGGTCAGCATCACCCTGACCTTCGACAGCGGCACCAACGCCGACATCGCCCAGGTGCAGGTGCAGAACAAGGTCGCGCTGGCGACCCCGCGCCTGCCCTCGGAAGTGACCAAGCAGGGCGTGGTGGTGGCCAAGGCCAACGCCGGCTTCCTGATGGCCATCGGCGTGCGTTCGGACGACGGCTCGGTGGACCGCGACGCGCTCAACGACATCGTCGGCTCGCGCGTGCTCGACCAGATCTCGCGCGTGCCCGGCGTCGGCAGCACCCAGCAGTTCGGCTCCGAGTACGCCATGCGCATCTGGCTCAACCCGGAGAAGCTGCAGGGCTACCACCTGTCGGCCACCGACGTGTACAACGCCATCGGCACGCAGAACCTGCAGTTCGCCGCCGGTTCGGTGGGCGGCGACCCGGCCCCCAACGGCCAGGCGTTCACCGCCACCGTGGCCGCCGAAGGCCGTTACAGCACGCCCGAGGAGTTCGAGAACACCATCCTGCGGGCCAACGCCGACGGCAGCGTGGTGCGGCTGAAGGACGTGGCCAGCGTCGCCTTCGGCGCGTCCAACTACGGCTTCGACACGCGCTACAACGGCAAGCCGGTGGCCGCCTTCGCGGTGCAGCTGCTGCCCGGCGCCAACGCCCTGGACGTGTCCAAGGCGGTGCGCGCCAAGATGGACGACCTCGCCCCCAGCTTCCCGGCGGGCGTGAGCTGGTTCACCCCGTTCGACAGCACCACCTTCGTCAACATCTCGATCAAGGAAGTGATCCACACGCTGGTGGAAGCCATCGTGCTGGTGTTCCTGGTGATGCTGATCTTCCTGCAGAACTTCCGCGCGACGATCATCCCCACCCTGGTCATCCCGGTGGCCCTGCTCGGCACCTTCATGGGCATGCTGGCGATCGGCTTCACCATCAACCAGCTGACCCTGTTCGCGATGGTGCTGGCGATCGGCATCGTGGTGGACGACGCGATCGTGGTGATCGAGAACGTCGAACGCATCATGAGCGAGGACAGGCTCGACCCGAAGCCGGCCACGCAGAAGGCGATGGGCCAGATCACCGGCGCGGTGGTGGCCATCACCGTGGTGCTGGCGGCGGTGTTCATCCCCAGCGCCATGCAGCCCGGCGCCTCGGGCGAGATCTACAAGCAGTTCGCGCTGACCATCGCCATGTCGATGGGCTTCTCGGCGCTGCTGGCGCTGAGCTTCACCCCGGCGCTGTGCGCGGCCTTCCTCAAGCCGACCCACAACGACAACCCGAACTGGATCTACCGCACCTTCAACAAGTACTACGGCAAGCTCGAAAAGAGCTATGTCGGCACCGTGGGCAGCGTCATCCGGCACAGCCCGCGCTGGCTGATGGTGTTCGCGCTGCTGGTGGTGCTGTGCGGCTTCCTGTTCACCCGCCTGCCCGGCAGCTTCCTGCCGGAAGAGGACCAGGGCTATGCGCTGGCCATCGTGCAGCTGCCGCCGGGCGCGACCAAGAGCCGCACCACCGTGGTGTTCGACCAGCTGCTGGGCATGATGAAGGACGACCCGTCCTTCGAAGGCATGATGCAGGTCACTGGCTTCAGCTTCGTCGGTTCCGGCGAGAACGTCGGCATGGCCTTCATCCGCCTCAAGGACTGGGACGCACGCAAGGAAACGGCGCCCGAGTTCATCCAGAAAATGAACGGCAAGGCCTTCGTCGGCATCAAGGACGCGCAGGTGTTCTTCGTCAACCTGCCCACCGTGCAGGGCCTGGGCCAGTTCGGCGGCTTCGACATGTGGCTGCAGGACCGCGCCGGCGCCGGCCAGGATGCGCTGATGGAAGCGCGCAACACCCTGATCGGCGCGGCCTCGAGCGACAAGTCGCTGGTCGGCGTGCGCCCCAACACGCTGGAGAACTCGCCGCAGCTGCAGCTGAAGGTGGACCGCGTGCAGGCCCAGGCCATGGGCGTGTCGGTCAATGACATCTACACCGCGATCCAGATGATGCTGGCGCCGGTGTACGTCAACGACTTCTTCTACGGCGGCCGCATCAAGCGCGTGAACATGCAGGCCGACGCCGCCTACCGCACCGGTCCGGAATCGCTGCGCAGCTATTACGTGCCCAGCTCGCTGAGCAAGGACGCCGACGGCCAGCGCTCGATGATCCCGCTCAGCACGGTGGTCAAGTCCGAGTGGATCTACGCGCCGCCGGCGCTGAGCCGCTACAACGGCTACTCGGCGGTGAACATCGTCGGCTCGCCGGCGCCGGGCGGCAGCTCCGGCCAGGCGATGGCGACCATGGAGAACCTGGTCCGCGACGACCTGCCCAGTGGCTTCGGCTACGACTGGAGCGGCATGTCCTACCAGGAAATCCTGGCCGGCAACGCCGCCACCCTGCTGATGGTGCTGTCGGTGGTGGTGGTGTTCCTGTGCCTGGCCGCGCTGTACGAAAGCTGGTCGATCCCGGTCTCGGTGCTGCTGGTGGTGCCGGTCGGCATCCTCGGCGCGGTGGTGTTCTCGCTGCTGCGCGGCCTGCCCAACGACCTGTACTTCAAGATCGGCATGGTCACGGTGATCGGCCTGGCCGCGAAGAACGCGATCCTGATCGTGGAATTCGCCGTGGAGCAGCGCGCCGCCGGCAAGACCCTGCGCGAGGCCGCCATCGAAGCAGCGCACCTGCGTTTCCGACCGATCCTGATGACCTCGTTCGCGTTCATCCTGGGCGTGCTGCCGATGGCCATCTCCACCGGCGCCGGCGCCAACGCCCGCCACTCGCTGGGCACCGGCGTCATCGGCGGCATGCTGTTCGCCACCGTCATCGGCGTGCTGCTGATCCCGCTGTTCTTCGTCACCGTGCGCCGCGTGCTCGGCGACAAGCTGGACGAACAGTCCAGGCAGTTCATCGAGCAGCACAAGGTGCGTACGGTGCAGCAGGATCGTTGATCCGGCTGCGTGCGCCGCAACGACAAAGCCCCGGCATTGCCGGGGCTTTGTCGTTCATGTCCTTCTCCCTCCGGGAGAAGGTGCCCCGAAGGGGCGGATGAGGGTACGGGCAAAGCCTCATGCAGCCAGGGGGCTTCGCCCCTGCCCTCTCCCCAACCCCCGCTCCGCGCCCCCGGCCCTTGCGCTGGCGCAAGGCGTTCGAGCGGCAACGAACCGATGGTTCGCAAACTGCCCCTCTCACCCCGCGGGGAGAGGGGCTTGTGAAGCACTCAGCGCACCCCGGTCTCGTTGCGGGCGATGACCAGACGCTGGATTTCGCTGGTGCCTTCGTAGATCTCGGTGATCTTGGCGTCGCGGAAGTAGCGCTCCAGCGGCATTTCCTTGGAATACCCCATGCCGCCGTGGATCTGCACGGCCTGGTGGGCGATCCACATCGCCGCTTCCGAAGCGGTCAGCTTGGCCACCGCGGCTTCGGTGGAGAAGCGCCTGCCCTGGGCCTTGGTCCAGGCCGCGCGCAGGGTCAGCAGCTGCGCCGCGTCCAGCCTGCACTTCATGTCGGCGATCTTGGCCTGGATCATCTGGAAGCTGCCGATCGGCGCGCCGAAGGACTTGCGCTCGCGCACATAGGCCAGCGACGCCTCGTAGGCCGCGCGGGCGATGCCCACCGCCTGCGAGGCGATGCCGATGCGGCCGGAGTCGAGCAGGCTCATGGCGATCTTGAAGCCCTGCCCTTCAGCGCCGATCACGTCCTCGGCGCGCGCCACGTAGTCCTGGAACTCGATTTCGCAGGTGGCCGAGGCACGCACGCCGAGCTTGGGCTCGGTCTTGCCGCGACCGAAGCCCGGGCGGGTGGTGTCGATCATGAAGGCGGTGATGCCACGCGCGCCCTGCGACGGGTCGGTCATCGCGAACAGCACGATGTAGCGCGCAACCGGGCCGGAGGTGATCCAGCTCTTCTGGCCGTTGATCAGGTAGGAACCGTCGGCCTGCTTCACCGCGCGGCAGCGCATGGCGGTGGCGTCGGAGCCGGACTGCGATTCGGTCAGGGCGAAGGCGCCGATCTCGCGGCCTTCGGCGATCGCGCGCACGTACAGCTGCTTCTGCGCTTCGGTGCCATGGCTGAGCACGGCGTTGCAGAACAGCGAGTTGTTGACCGACATGATGGTGGCATGCGCGGCGTCGGCGGCGGAGACCTCGATGATCGCCAGCACGCTGGACACCGGGTCCATGCCGGCGCCGCCGTATTCGACCGGCACCTCGATGCCCATCAGGCCGTTTTCGCCGAGCAGGCGGATGTTCTCCAGCGGGTATTCGCCGGTGGCGTCGTGGTGCTCGGCGCTGGGCGCGATCTTCTCTTGGGCGATGCGGCGGGCGACGTCCTGCAGCATCAGTTGTTCGTCGGAAAAGCTGAAATCCACTGCACCCCTCCCAGGGCGTTACGAAGTTGCGATTGTAACTGTTGGTGCCGGCGACGCAGACGCCAGGGACATGGATATGAGGCATCGGCAACCCCGCGTCTGCCGGGCAACGGCCGCGCACGCTCTCCCCCGTCTCGCGGCGCCTTGACCCTGCCGCGCCGCAGCAGCAAAATATCTCTCTATCTCGATAGGTAGATATTTATGGATCTGGAAGACTGGTCGACCCGCCTGAAGGTGTTCGCCGACGCCACCCGCGTGCGCCTGCTGACGCTGCTGGAGCAGGAAGAGCTGACCGTGGCCGAGCTGTCGGCCATCACCACGCTGGCGCAGCCGCGCGTGTCCACCCATCTGGCCCGGCTGAAGGAAGCCGGGCTGGTGCGCGACCGCCGCGCCGGCGTGTCGGCCTATTACCGCTTCGACGAGGCCGCGCTGGATCCGGCGCAGCGCGCATTGTGGCACGCCCTGAGCACCGGCAGCGACGACCCGCTGCTGCGCCAGGACGCCGAGCGCGTTCCATCCGTGCTGGCGATGCGCGCCGCCGACCAGAACTGGGCCGACAGCGTGGCCGGCGACATGGAACGCCACTACTCGCCGGGCCGCACCTGGGAAGCGCTGGCGCGCAGCGCGTTGCCGCTGCTGGAAACCGGCGACGTGCTCGACATCGCCTCCGGCGACGGCGTACTGGCCGAACTGCTGGCCCCGCACGCGCAGCGCTATGTCTGCATCGACACCAGCGCGCGCGTGGTCGCCGCGGCCAGCGAACGCCTGCGCAAGCTGCCCAACGTGGAAGTGCGCGAAGGCGACATGCACAGGCTGCCGTTCGACGATGGCAGCTTCGACCTGGTGGTGCTGATGCATGCGCTCACCTACGCCAGCCACCCGGCCAAGGCCGTGGCCGAAGGCGCGCGCGTGCTGCGCCCGGGCGGGCGGCTGATGCTGTGCAGCCTGGCCCGCCACGAGCACAAGGCGGCGGTGGAGGCCTACGGCCACGTCAACCTGGGCTTCACCGGCAAGGAGCTGCGCAGGTTCGTCGAGAAGGCCGGGCTGGAGGTGTCCAGCCTGGAGACCGTCACCCGCGAGAAGCGCCCGCCGCACTTCGAGGTGATCTCGCTGATCGCCGTGAAACCGGGGTCAGGGGCCGGAGGCCAGAGGTCGGCGGAAGCAAAAGCAGGAACAAAAGAAAAAGCATGAACGCTGGCACTTCCCCGGCCTCCGGTCCCCGGCCTCTGGCCCCTGCTCTGCCATGGCTCCATCCCGAACGCGTCGCCAAGCTGCTGCGCGCCCTCGAGCAGCGCATCCTGGTCATCGACGGCGCCATGGGCACGATGATCCAGCGCCATGGGCTGGAGGAAGCCGATTACCGGGGTGAGCGTTTCGCGGAGGGGTTCGATTCCCTGCGCGGGTCTGCAGCGAAAGACGCGGCCGTCCCCGGGGAGCCTTCCCATGAAGGCCACGCCCATGGCGCCTGCTGCGGCCACGACCTGAAGGGCAACAACGACCTGCTGCTGCTGACCCGGCCGGAGATCATCGCCGGCATCCACACCGCCTACCTGGAAGCCGGCGCCGACCTGGTGGAGACCAACACCTTCAACGCCACCTCGATCAGCCAGGCCGACTACCACCTGCAGCACCTGGTCCATGAACTGAACAAGGCCGGTGCGCAGGTGGCGCGGCAGTGCTGCGACGCCATCGAGGCCACGACCCCGGACAAGCCGCGCTTCGTGATCGGCGTGCTCGGCCCGACCAGCCGCACTGCCTCGATCAGCCCCAACGTCAACGACCCGGGCTTCCGCAATACCAGCTTCGACGAACTGCGCGCGACCTACCGCGAGGCCATCGACGGACTGATCGACGGCGGCGCCGACACGCTGATGGTGGAAACCATCTTCGACACGCTCAACGCCAAGGCCGCGCTGTTCGCCATCGAGGAAGCCTTCGACGCGCGCGGCGGGCGCCTGCCGGTGATGATCTCCGGCACCATCACCGACGCCTCCGGCCGCACCCTGTCCGGGCAGACCGCCGAAGCCTTCTACGCCTCGGTCGCACACGGCCAGCCGCTGTCGATCGGCTTCAACTGCGCGCTGGGCGCCAGCGACATGCGCCCGCACGTGGAAACGCTGGCGCAGGTGTCCAGCGGCTACGTCAGCGCCCACCCCAACGCCGGACTGCCCAATGCCTTCGGCGAGTACGACGAGACGCCGGAGGAAATGGCCGCCACGCTGAAGGAATTCGCCACATCCGGCCTGCTGAACCTGGTCGGCGGCTGCTGCGGCACCACCCCGGCGCACATCCGGGCGATCGCCGAGGCGGTGGCCGGCGTGCCGCCGCGCGCACTGCCGCGGGCGCGGGAGCAGGCCGCATGAGCGCGCAATCGCCTACCCGCCTGTCCGGCCTGGAACCGCTGGTCATCACCCCGGACCTGCTGTTCGTCAACATCGGCGAGCGCACCAACGTCACCGGCAGCGCGCAGTTCCGCAAGCTGATCAAGGAAGAGCGCTACGAGGAAGCGGTGGAGGTGGCGCGCCAGCAGGTCGCCAGCGGCGCGCAGATCCTCGACGTCAACATGGACGAGGGCCTGATCGACTCCGAGAAGGCGATGACCCGCTTCCTCAACCTGATCATGTCCGAGCCGGACATCGCCCGCATCCCGGTGATGGTCGATTCGTCGAAGTGGAGCGTGATCGAGGCGGGGCTGAAATGCCTGCAGGGCAAGAGCGTGGTCAATTCGATCTCGCTCAAGGAAGGCGAAGCGGCCTTCATCGAGCACGCCAAGCTGGTGCGCCGTTACGGCGCCGCCGCGGTGGTGATGGCCTTCGACGAGGACGGTCAGGCCGACACCTGCGCGCGCAAGGTGGAAATCTGCACCCGCGCCTATCGCATCCTGGTCGAGCAGGTCGGCTTCCCGCCGCAGGACATCATCTTCGACCCGAACATCTTCGCGGTGGCCACCGGCATCGAGGAGCACGACAACTACGCGGTGGATTTCATCGAGGCCACCCGCATCATCAAGCGCACGCTGCCGCACTGCCATGTGTCCGGCGGCGTGTCCAACGTGTCGTTCTCCTTCCGCGGCAACGAGACCGTGCGCCAGGCGATCCACGCGGTGTTCCTGTACCACGCCATCGGCGCCGGCATGGACATGGGCATCGTCAACGCCGGCGCGCTGCCGATCTACGACGACCTGGAGCCGGAGCTGCGCGGGCGCGTGGAGGACGTGATCCTCAACCGCCGCCGCGACGCCACCGAGCGCCTGCTGGAGATCGCCGAACGCTACAAGGGCAAGAAGGGCGAAAAGAAGGCCGAGGACCTGGGCTGGCGCCGCAAGCCGGTGCGCGAGCGCCTGGCGCACGCGCTGGTCCACGGGCTGGATGCCTGGGTGGAGGAAGACACCGAGGAAGCGCGGCAGCAGGCCGCGCGGCCGCTGGACGTGATCGAAGGCCCGCTGATGGACGGCATGAACGTGGTCGGCGACCTGTTCGGCGCCGGCAAGATGTTCCTGCCGCAGGTGGTCAAGTCGGCGCGGGTGATGAAGAAGGCGGTGGCCTACCTGCTGCCCTTCATCGAGGCCGAGAAGCTGCGCACCGGCGACGTCGGCAGGAGCAACGGCAAGATCGTCATGGCCACGGTCAAGGGCGACGTGCACGACATCGGCAAGAACATCGTCGGCGTGGTGCTGGCCTGCAACAACTTCGAGGTGATCGACCTGGGCGTGATGGTGCCGGCGCAGAAGATCCTGGACACCGCGCGCGCCGAGAACGCCGACCTGATCGGCCTGTCCGGGCTGATCACGCCCTCGCTGGAGGAAATGAGCCACGTCGCCCGCGAGATGCAGCGGCAGGGCTTCAGCACGCCGCTGCTGATCGGCGGCGCCACCACCTCGCGTGCGCACACCGCGCTGAAGATCGACCCGCACTACAGCGCGCCCACGGTGTGGGTGAAGGACGCCTCGCGCGCGGTGGGCGTGGCGCAGTCGCTGATCTCGCAGGAGCTGCGCGGTGCCTTCGTCGCCGCCAACGACGCCGACTATGCCGACATCCGCCAGCGCCACCGCAACCGCGGCGACGCCAAGCGGCTGGTGTCGCTGGAGCATGCGCGCGGCCAGCGCTTCACCTGCGACTGGGCGCAGTACAGCCCGCCGGTACCGGCGCAGCCCGGGCTGCACGTGTTCCAGGACTGGCCGCTGGACGACCTGCTGCCCTTCCTCGACTGGACCCCGTTCTTCAGCGCCTGGGAACTGGCCGGCAGGTTTCCGGCGATCCTCGAGGACGAGATCGTCGGCGCGCAGGCCAGCGCGCTGTACCGCGACGCGCGCGCGATGCTGGACACCATCGTCAGGGAAAAATGGCTGACCGCCCGCGCGGTGTTCGGGCTGTGGCCGGCGAACAGCCGCGGCGACGACGTGGTGGTATCCCTGCCCGATGGCGAAACCACCCTGCACTTCCTGCGCCAGCAGGTGGACAAGCCGGCCGAGCGCCCGGACTTCTGCCTGGCCGATTTCATCGCCCCGGAAGACAGCGGCCGGCAGGACTGGATCGGCGCCTTCGCGGTCACCGCCGGCATCGGCATCGAGCCGCACGTGGCGCGCTTCGAGGCCGACCACGACGACTACAACGCGATCCTGCTCAAGGCCCTGGCCGACCGCCTGGCCGAGGCGCTGGCCGAGCGCCTGCACCACCGCGTGCGCACCGGCTACTGGGGTTATGCGGCGGACGAGGCGCTGGACAACGAGGCGCTGATCGCCGAGCAGTACGTCGGCATCCGCCCCGCCCCCGGCTACCCCGCATGCCCGGAGCACAGCGAGAAGCGCAGCCTGTTCGCCATGCTCGGCGCCGAGGGCATCGGCATGTCGCTGACCGAGAGCTTCGCCATGCTGCCCACCGCCGCGGTGTCCGGCTATTACTTCAGCCATCCGCAGAGCCAGTATTTCGTGGTCGGCCGCGTGTCCAGGGAACAGGTAGCCGACTACGCGCGGCGCAAGGGCGTGGACCGGGCGCAGGCGGAACGGTGGCTGGCTTCGAACCTGGACTACGACCCCGAATGAGGACGCACCGCGCGGATGCGGTGCCATCTGGGCGCGTGGCGACGCGCCCTGCACGGTTGGCGCGCCGGCTTTCCCGCGGCGCGGGCTCCGCCCCGGAGTGAGAACCGCCGCGGGGCGGTGAAGTTGCCCTGCGTGTTCGCTGGCGCCCTTGCCCGGCGGCCTGCCGGGCCTGCCCTGCAGGTCGAAGCTCCGAAAGGCCGGCCGTGCGGTGAAGTCCGATCCCCACGCGACGCGGTTGGCCTCCAGCGTGGATACGAGCCGGGGTGAAGGCGCCGCGGCGTGCGGCCACTTGCCTGCGCGCCCCGTCCCGGGGCTGCCTGCCTCCCGCGCGCGCCATCGCCAGTGCCGGGGCGAATGGCCCCCATCGTGATACTTCATTTCCGGTGGACCGGTACCCGGCCTATCGTGGCGGCCCCGGATCATCCCCACCAAGCCGCCATGGTCGACCACCTCTTCATCAACGCCGTCGGACCCGACGGCGAGCCCCTGGAACTGGCTGTCGCCGACGGCCGCTTCGCCGCCATCGGCCCGGCCATCCCGCGCCACGACGGCATGCTGCTGGTCGACCTGGGCGGGCAACTGGTGCTGCCCGGCTTCGTCGATGGCCATATCCACCTGGACAAGAGCTTCGTCGGCGACCGCTGGCACCCGCATCGCCCGGCCGCGACCCTGCGCGAGCGTCTGGCCCTCGAAAAGCAGGAACTGGCCGCCGCGCCCCCCATCGCCGAGCGCGCCGAAGCCCTGGTCGCGCAGGCGGCGGCGTTCGGCACCGTGGCGATGCGCAGCCATGTCGATGTCGACGCCACCACCGGCCTGGACAACCTGCACGCGGTGAGCGCGGTGCGCGAACGCTGGCGCGGCATCGTCGATATCGAGCTGGTCGCCTTCCCGCAGGCCGGCGTGATGTCCTGCCCCGGCACCGCGCAGGTGCTGGACGCGGCGATGCGCGAGGGCGCGCAGGTCGTCGGCGGCATCGACCCGGACACGCTCGACGGCGACAGCAAGGGCCAGCTCGACGTGGTGTTCGGCATCGCCGAGCGCCATGGGGTCAAGGTCGACATCCACCTGCACGAGCCCGGCCTGGGCGGTATCGAACAGCTGCGGCGCATCGCCGAACGCACCCGCGCGCTGGGCATGAAGGGGCGCGTGGCGGTGAGCCATGCGTACTCGCTGGGCGAGGTGGACGAGGCGCAGGTGGACCGCATCGCCGCCGTGCTCGCCGATGCCGGCGTGGCGATCATGACCAACGCCCCGGGCGACCGCCCGTTCCCGCCGGTGCGGCGCCTGCGCGCGGCCGGCGTGGAAGTGTTCATGGGCAACGACAACATCCGCGACGCGTGGTGGCCCTACGGCAACGGCGACATGCTGCAGCGGGCGATGCTGCTGGGCTACCGCTCCGGCTTCTACACCGACGAGGAACTGTGCATGGCGCTGAAGATGGCCACCGGCGCCGGCGCGCGCGTGCTCGGCCTGCAGGGTTACGGCCTGGCCGTCGGCAACGAAGCCACCTTCCTGGTGCTGGACGCGCCCAACGCCGCGGCCGCCGTGGCCGGCGTGCCGTGCCGCCGCCGCATCGTGCGCCGCGGCCGGTTCGTGCCGGACATCTGATCGATGGCATGGGGAGCGGCGCGCCGGCTCCCCGTAGACGCGGCGCCTGCCGCCGCACCTGCGGTCCCCCAGGTAGCCGCAGCGCAGTTCAGTGCACGACCTGCCTGCGGTTGCTTCTGCGACGCCCCCGCTGAAGTCCCCGTCGTGCCGCCGCGCCTACGCCTGCGGCTGGCCCAGCATTTCCACCAGCATGTCGGCCAGCACCCGCACTTCGGGATCGGCCGATGGCCGCATCAGGATCGCCAGTTCGATGCTGTCGATCTCCGGCAACCCGCTTTCCGCGCCCAGCACCACGTGCGCCGGGGTCACCGTGCGCGCCGGCAGCAGGCTAATGCCCAGGCCGTCGGCCACCGCCGCCTGGATGCCGCCCAGGCTGGAGCTGGTGAAGCTGATGCGCCAGCGCCGGCCCAGCGCCTCGATCGCGTCGATCATGTCCTCGCGGTACAGCCCGCGCGGCGGGAACGCCACCAGCGGCACCGGGTCGAGCGCGAACGCCGGGCTGGCCGCGCTGTCGATCCAGCGCATCGGCTCGGGCCAGCAGGCCAGCGCCTCGCGGCTGCCGCGGCGCTGCTTGACCAGCACCAGGTCCAGTTCGCCGCGGTCGTAGCCCTCGCCCAGCGCGCGGCTCAGGCCGCTGCTCACTTCCAGCTTCACCTGCGGGTGGCGCCGGCTGAAGTCGGCCAGCAGGTGCGTGGCGCGGCCGCCGGCGAAGTCCTCCGGCACGCCCAGGCGCAGGGTGGTGGCCACCGCCGCGCCGGACAGCGCTTCGCCCAGTTCCTCGTTCAGCGCCAGCAGGCGCCGTGCATAGCCCAGCACGGTCTCGCCGGTGTCGGTGGGGCGCACGTCGCGCACGCCGCGGTCGAGCAGCCGGTGCCCGGCCAGTTCCTCCAGCCGCCGCACCTTCTGGCTGATCGTGGACTGGGTGGAATGCAGTCGCGCCGCCGCGGCGGTGAAGCTGCCGCAGTCGGCCACCGTCACCAGCGCGCGCAGCAGGTCGAGGTCGAACAACGCCCTATTCGATTTCGGACTGATCTCCATCGTTACATTTCATTTCTGGATGGAATAAACGGCTTGTAGCATCGACGCCGGCCGCGCGCAAACGCCCGCCGCCCGCGAGGCGCCCCACGGTGCGTCCGCACGCCGCAGAAACAGGAGGCAGGCGATGTCCGCTCGACATTGGATCACCGCGCAGGTACTGGCCACGGCCCTGCTGGCATCGTGTTCGGCCGGCGCCGATGAGCCCGCCCTGGCGCGCGAGCTGTTCCAGGCCGCCGAATCCGGCGACCCGGCGGCGGTACGCGCCCTGCTCGCCCGCGGCGCCGACATCGGTGCCCGCGACGCCAGGGGCCGCACGCCGCTGCTGGCCGCCGTGCACCAGCGCCGGACCGACGCGGCGCGGGCATTGATCGACGCAGGTGCCGACGTCAACGCCAGGGATGCGATCAACGACAGCGCCTATCTGTACGCCGGCGCCAGCGGCCAGCTGGAAATCCTGCGCATGACCCTGGCCCACGGCGCAGACCTGAGCAGCACCAACCGCTACGGCGGTACCGCGCTGATCCCGGCCGCCGAGCGCGGCCACGTGGAAACCGTGCGCGCCCTGATCGACGCCGGCGTCGATGTGGACCACGTCAACCGCCTGGGCTGGACCGCCCTGCTGGAGGCCATCATCCTCGGCGACGGCGGCCCCCGCCACCAGGACGTCGTGCGCCTGCTGCTCGATGCCGGCGCCGACGCGAACCTGGCCGACGGCGACGGCATCACCCCGCTGCAGCATGCCCGCCAGCGACGGCAGGCGGCCATCGAACGCATGCTGGTCGCCGCCGGCGCCCGCTGATTCCCTTTCTCCGTTGTGCGGCGCGCCGCACGCCACTGGAAACCACCGATGAAAACCACGCTTTCCCTCGCTCTCTCTTCCCTGCTGGTGCTGGCGCCGCCGGCGCTGGCCGCGCGTTCCAGCGCCGACGTGCTGATCCGCCACGCCACCGTCGTCGACGTCGAACACGGCCGCACCGTGCCCGGCCAGGCCGTGGCGATCCGTGGCGGCGACATCGTGGCGGTGGGCGAGGACAAGGCGCTGGCCGGCCAGTGGCGCGCCGGCCGGACCATCGACGCCCGGGACCGCTATCTGATCCCCGGCCTGTGGGACATGCACGTGCACTTCGGCGGCGGCCCGGCGCTGGTCGAGGAAAACAAGGCGCTGCTGCCGCTGTACGTGGCGCACGGCATCACCACCGTGCGCGACGCGTCCGGCGACCTGCCCGAACAGGTGCTGTCCTGGCGCGGCCAGATCGCCAGCGGCCAGTTGTTCGGGCCGCAGCTGTTCACTTCCGGGGCCAAGATCGAAGGCATCGCGCCGGTGTGGAAGGGCACCATCGAAGTCGGCGACGAAGCCGGCGTGGACGCCGCGCTGGACCGCGAACAGCGCGACCAGGTCGATTTCGTCAAGATCACCGACAGCACGCTGAAGCCGGAGCTGTTCCTGTACGCGGTGTCCGAAGCAAAGAAGCGCGGCCTGCGCACCTCCGGCCACATCCCGATGGCGCTGACCGTGGGCCAGGCCGTCGATGCCGGCATCAGTTCCATCGAGCACCTGGACTACGCCTTCCAGGCCGGCATCCCGGACGAAGCCAGGATCGCCGCCGACTTCGCCGCCGGGCGCATCGACCGCGCCGAGGCCAGCCGCCGCCTGCATACCGGTTTCGACCGCGACACCGCGATGGCCGCCTACCGCCGCTTCGCCGAGCGCGGCGTGGCGGTCACCCCCACGCTCGACGGCGGCCGCATCCTGAGCTTCCTCGACACCGAACCGCACGACAACGACCCGTACCTGGCCTACATCGGCCCGGGCCTGCGCAAGACCTACACCTGGCGCGTGGAGCGCGCGGCCAAGGCCACGCCGGAGCAGATCCAGGCACGCCACGAGCGCTACGCCCAGGTCGCCTCGGTGCTGCCGATGCTGCAGGAAGCCGGCGTACGCATCATGGCCGGCACCGATGCCGGTTTCCTCAATTCCTATAACTACCCCGGCATCGGCCTGCACAACGAACTGGCGCTGTACGTACGCGAGGGCCTGACGCCGGCGCAGGCGCTGGTCGCGGCCACCCGCAACGGCCCGGCCTGGTTCGGCATGCTGGACCGTTACGGCGCCGTCCAGGCGGGCAAGGCCGCCGACCTGGTGCTGCTGGAGCGCAACCCGCTGCAGGACATCGCCGCGACCCGCGCCATCGATACCGTGGTGATGCGCGGCCAGGTCTACGACCGCGCCGCGCTCGATGCCATGCTCGCCGAGACCCGGGCCAAGGTGGCGGCCTGGAATGCCGAAGCGAGCGAAACGGCGCCCTGAGCCGATCCGCCGCCGTCATGCCGGGGCGTGAACCGAAACGATGAAGAACAAGCCCCGCACCTGGCGGGGCCTGTTCTTACGGGGTGCCGTTGCAGCGGGTATCGACGCAGTCGAGATAGACCTCGAAGCACTGGTTCTGGTCGTTCCCCAGGCCGACGCACTTCTGGTAGGCATACCAGCAGGGCCGCTCGCAGCTGGCACCGCTCGCGGCACCGCCAAAGACGGACATCGACAGAAATGCCAGCGCGCCGAAGCGCTTGGTCCACGGTTTCATGCCACGCTCCCTGTTGTGCCTGTCATCAGGCCAGAGCGAGGCTATGGGCGTGGGAAGGCACGTATTGGGCGGCAGCGCACAGTTCCGGCCGGATCAGAGTTTCCCTACAACGGCGTACAAGCGACCGTCGCCGGGCCCGGCTGAAACGACAGCGCAAGGAACGCCTTCCGCTGCCATCCCCCACGCGCACAAGGCACAATAGGCCCCGCGGCAATCACCGCCCTGCTCCCGCGCCCCACGCGCGCCTCCATGACCTCCGCCCCCACCCCGCAGCCAGCGGTTCCCGTCGCCCGGCTGTCCAGCTTCTACTTCTTCTACTACGCCGCGCTGGGCGCGTTCACCCCGTACTGGAGCCTGTACCTGCAGTCGCGCGGCCTGGGCGTGACCGCGATCAGCGTGATGATGAGCCTGTGGTACGCCACCCGCGTGGTCGCGCCCAGCACCTGGACCTCGCTGGCGGCGGTGTCGCCACGGCCGATCCGCTGGCTGCGCATCGGCTGCGTGCTCACGGTGCTCAGCTTCGCCGGGTTCCTGCTGCCGCAGCCGCCGTGGACACTGTACGCGGTGATGGTCGGGTTCTGCTTCTTCTACAACGCGGTGATGCCGCAGTTCGAGTCCATCACCCTCACCCACCTGGGCAGCGACAGCCACCGCTACGGCATGATCCGGGTGTGGGGCTCGCTGGGCTTCATCGCGGTGGTGACGCTGTTCGGCTGGGCGATCGAGCGGCGCGGCGCCGGCGTGCTGCCGTGGTTGATGCTGCCGCTGTTCGTGCTGATGACCGGCGCCTCCTTCCTCAACCGCTATGCCCGCCACGTCGGCACCCACGCCGCGCACGTGCAGGGTTTCTGGGCGATCGTGCGACGGCCGCCGGTGCTGGCGTTCTTCATCGCCGCCTTCCTCGAACAGCTCTCGTTCGGCCCGTACTACACCTTCTTTTCGCTGTACATGGACCACCACGGCTACAGCACCTCGCTGCTGGGGCTGATGTGGACGGTGGGCGTGGTGTTCGAAGTGGCCGTGTTCTTCCTGATCGCCGGCTTCTTCCGGCGCTGGGACGCCAGCTGGCTGCTGATCATCTCCATGGCCAGCGCGGCGCTGCGCTGGTGGGCCACCGCGCTGTGGCCGGAGAACATCCCGGTGATGCTGGTGGCGCAGGCCACCCACTGCCTGGGCTTCGCCGCGTTCTTCGCCTCGGCCATGCAGCTGCTGGCGCGCTACTTCCCCGGCAACCTCAACGGCCATGGCCAGGGGCTGTTCTACGGCTTCTCGTCGGGGCTGGGCGGCGTGCTCGGCGCGTTGATCGCCGGCCAGCTGTGGCACTTCGGCGACGGCAGGGTCGCCTTCCTGGTGGGCGGCGGCTTCGCCCTGCTCGGCTCGCTGATCGCGCTGTTCTGGCTGCCGCCGTCGCGCCAGGCCCGGCAGGTGGCCGGCTGAGCCTCTCCCTCCCCGCCCGGCTCTGCTATAACGGCGCAGCCTTCACGACACAGGGGGAGTCGTCATGAAACCGCACCACTGGCCCTGCATTGCATTGGCTGCACTGCTGTTCGCCACACCCTGCCTGGCCCGGGCCGAGGACGACCAGACGGTCTCCGCGTTCGTCAACTCCTGCTTCCAGTACCTGGACAAGCCCGGTGAACTCGCCGCGCGGCTGGACACCACCGCCCAGCGCCTGGAGGGCAGGCAAGCGCAGAAATTCCTCGTGGGCCGCGCCGGCAAGGCCTGGCTGATGTCGTTCGAGGACAGGCTGTACGGCTTCGCGCTGCTCGACCAGGGCATGTGCACGATGACCGCCCTCAGCGGCGACCCCAAGGCGATCGTCAGCGATTTCATCCTGCTCGGCAGGACCGCCGAAGCGCACTCCAGGGTTGAATGGGAACCGCTCTCCACCGATGCCGACTGGGAGGAACACGCCTATACCGTGCCCGACCCCGACACTCCCACCGACCTGCATCTGCGCATGCTGGTCAATACCGCCGTCGCCGCGCCCCCCGTCCGCGCCATCCTCAGCGTCGGCCGCATCCCCGATGGTGGGCCCTGACCGGCGGGCACCGTACAAAAAAAGACAGGCCGATGGCCTGTCTTTCGTCTTCGTCCGTAGCGGCGCCTTCCGTCACCAGACCAGGTCGTCGGGCACCTGGTACATCGGATCGGCGTAGGGGTCGTCCGCAGCCGGCGCGTCGGGGTCGACCTTCAACGCCACGGCCGGGGCGAAGATCGCCTCCGCCTCGGCCAGCAGGGCGGCGGTCACCAGCAGGTAGCGCCCGTTCTGCTGCAGCACGCCCAGCTCGCCGGCATTGAGCGCCTTCAGCTGGTCGGCGGTGACATAGACGCGCTTGATCTTGCCGCCATAGGGGAAGTGGCGGGCGATGTCGGCGTTCGGGTCGTTGAGCGCCTTGTCCTTGATCAGTTCGTCCAGCCTGGCCTTCGCCTCGCGGCGCAGGCGCGCTTCCTCCTGCTTCAGGCGCTCGGCCTCGATGCGTTCGTCCTTCTCGCGCTGCGCGCGGATCGCATAGGCCTTGGCCAGGTCGATGTCTTCCTGCGAGCGCGGCCTGCGCGCGCCCTGCGCGGCCTTGCCGGCATGGCCGGGCTTGTTGCCGGGCTTGTTGCCCGCCTGCGGGCGGGCCTGCGCCGGCCTGCCCTGCGGGCGGCCGTCGCGGCGGGTGTCGGGCTTGCGCTCCGGCTTGGGCGCGGGCTTGAAACCCAGCCCCAGGAGCTGGTCGCGGAGAGTGTCGCTCATGCTTGCGGTACGTCGTATCAGTAATGCGGGGGCGGCGGTTCGCTCGCCGGGTCAGAGGCATTCAGCGCGTTGCGAACCTTGCCCAGGTCCTCGAGCAGCACGCGCAGCACGTCGGCATTGCGGCTGCCCTGCATGCGTGCGTCGGCCAGCGCCTCGCTCAGCTCGGCCAGCGCCTGTTCCTGGAAGGACACGCGCATTTCCAGTTCCACCAGGCGATCTTCCAGCGCCTGTTCGCGTGCGCTCGGCAGCAGGTCAGACATGCAGGGAACGCCCCCGGCCGATGCCGTAATAGGCCAGCCCGGCCGCCTCGATCTCGCGCGGGTCGTACAGGTTGCGGCCGTCGAACACCACCGCGTCGCCCAAGGCCTGGCGGATGCGCGCGAAATCCGGGCTGCGGAACTGCTTCCACTCGGTGACCACGACCAGCGCGTCGGCGCCTTCCAGCGCATCGAACGCCGATTCGCAGAACACCAGGTCCTCGCGCTCGCCGAAGATGCGGCGCGCCTCGTGCATGGCTTCCGGATCGTAGACGCGCACGCGCGCGCCGGCTTCCCACAGCTGCGCCAGCAGGCGGCGGCTGGAGGCTTCGCGCATGTCGTCGGTGTTGGGCTTGAACGCCAGGCCCCACACCGCGAAGGTCTTGCCGCGCACGCCCTCGTCCTCGCCACGGTCGTAGTGGCGCTGGACCAGTTCGAACAGGTGCCCCTTCTGCGCCTCGTTCACCGCTTCCACGGCGTCGAGCAGGCGCGGCGCATGGCCGTGCTGCAGGGCGGTGCGGGCCAGCGCCTGCACGTCCTTGGGGAAGCACGAGCCGCCGTAGCCGGCGCCGGGGTAGATGAAGTGCCAGCCGATGCGCGGGTCCGAGCCGATGCCCTGGCGGACCTGCTCGATGTCGGCGCCGACGCGCTCGGCGATGTTGGCGATTTCGTTCATGAACGAAATCTTGGTGGCCAGCATCGCGTTGGCGGCGTACTTGGTCAGCTCGGCCGAACGCACGTCCATCTCCACCACGCGGTCGTGGTTGCGGTTGAACGGGGCGTACAGGCGGCGCATCACCGCCACCGGCTCCTCGCTGGCCGCGCCGATGACGATGCGGTCCGGGCGCATGCAGTCGGCCACCGCATCGCCTTCCTTGAGGAACTCGGGATTGGACACCACGTCGAAGGCGATCTCGACGCCGCGCGCGGCCAGTTCCTCGGCGATCGCCGCGCGCACCTTGTCGGCGGTGCCCACCGGCACCGTCGACTTGTTGACCACCACGGTCGGCACCTGCAGGTGCCGGCCGATGGTGCGGGCCACGGCCAGCACGTACTGCAGGTCGGCGCTGCCGTCCTCGTCCGGCGGCGTGCCGACCGCGATGAAGACCACCTGCCCATGCGCGATCGCGGTGGCGGCATCGGTGGTGAAGGCCAGCCGCGAAGCGGCATGGTTGGCCTTGACCATCGGCTCCAGTCCCGGCTCGTAGATCGGGATGATGCCCCGGTTCAGGCCATCGACCTTGGCCTGGTCGATGTCGACGCAGACCACGTCGTGCCCCACCTCGGCCAGGCAGGTCCCGGTGACGAGTCCCACATAGCCGGTACCGAAAATCGCAACGCGCATAGGTGCAGTGGCTCCGTGGGGTTTACTGCAGGACGCCCAGCAGCTCGACGTCGAAGGTCAGCGTCGCGTCCGGGCCGATCGGGCCGCCCGGGGTGCCGTTGCTGCCATAGGCCAGCTCGGACGGAACCCAGAAACGGTACTTGGAGCCGACCGGCATCAGCGACACGCCTTCGGTCCAGCCCTTGATCACCTGGTCCAGACCGAAATCGGCCGGCTGGCCGCGCTGGTAGCTGCTGTCGAACACGGTGCCGTCCAGCAGCTTGCCCTCGTAGTTCACGCGCACGCGGCTGCTCGCCACCGGGCGCTCGCCGCTGCCGGCGCGCAGCACCTGGTACTGCAGGCCCGAGGCGGTGGTCACCACGCCCGGCTGGGTCTTGTTCCTGGCCAGGAAGGCGTTGCCTTCCTCGCGGTTCTTGCCGGCGGCGGCGGCCTGCTTGGCGGTGCTGAAGGCCTGCAGGGTGGCCTGCGCCTGCTGGCGGTCCATCAGCGGCGTGCCCTTGGCGAAAAGGGTGGCGATGGCCTGGAAGGTCGCGTCCAGGTCGATCTCGTCCTTGATCGGCGCCAGCGACGGGCCGACCGCATAGCTGCCCAGCATAAGGCCGACCTTCTCGCGGTCCACCGACGGCGGCTGGCTGCCCGGCGCCACGCCCGGCACCTGCTGGCCGGAACGGGCCATCATCGCCATGCGCAGGGCCTGGTCGGTCTTCTGCGCTTCTTCCTGCGACAGCAGCGGCTGGCCGCCGGCGAAGGCGTTCTCCACGGCGCGGCGCAGCGCGGCGACGTCGACTTCCGAGGCGATGGGTTCGAACGAACTGGCGACGTCCACGCCGATGGCATAGCCGATCTTTTCACGTTCCGAGGTCAAAACGGACTTCTCCTTGGTGGCCGCGGGAGCGGCAGGTTGTTGCGCGATCACGGCCGCGGGGACCGCCATCGCCAGAATCAGTAGCGACGCCACAGCGCCGCGCTTTCCCATCTTCATTCGCTGCTTTCCTGGAAGTGAACAGACGCCGCCACCGGCGCGAGGGGCGTCATTGTCGCATGCACACCGGCGATGTCGAGGCGGTGCGCCGCGGCGCCGTTCAATGCGGCTGCGACGCCGGCCGGGCGAGCTCGCGCTCGATCGCCGCGCGCAGTTCCGGATCGTCCGGACGCACCCTGCTGGCGAACTGCGCCACCACCCGGCCGTCGCGCGAGACCAGGTACTTGTGGAAGTTCCAGCCCGGCGCCACGCCGGTCAGGCGGGTGAGGTCCTGGTACAGCGGCGTGGCCTCCGCGCCGGTCACGTGCACCTTCTGGAACATCGGGAACTTCACCCCGTAGGTCAGCGTGCAGAACTCCTGGATCTCCGCTTCGCTGCCCGGCTCCTGGCCCTTGAAGTCGTTGGACGGGAAGCCCAGCACCGAAAATCCGCGCCCGGCCAGCTCCTGGTGCAGGGCTTCGAGCCCTTCGTACTGCGGGGTGTAGCCGCACTTGGAAGCGGTATTCACCACCAGCAGCACCTTGCCGCCGTATGCGCGGTTCAGGTTCACCGGGTCCTTTCCGGCCAGCGGACGGTAGTCGCGGTCCAGCAGCGCGCCGTCGGCGGCGCTGGCCGGCCCGGCCAAGGACATGGCAAACGCCATTGCAATCAGATATTTGCGAAGGGACATCGGGATTCTCCTGGGGGCGGACGCGGGCCGCTTGCAGACTAGGCCATCAGTTGGGTTACAGGGGAGTTGCATGTCGGCGTGTCGGTGTTATAGTTGCATACAACACCAGCCACCCTACACAGGGGGACCGCCATGAACCGCAGGCACCAACGACATCTTCTCCCGGCGCTGACCGCGGCCGGCACGCTGTTGCTGATCGGTTGCACGCTGTCCCTGCCTGCCGGGCGTGGCCAGGTCCAGGATTATGCCGCCGGGACCACCGGCGAAGAGCAGGAGGCCAACGCGCAGGAAAAGACCAGGCGCCCCATCCGGCGGATGCGGACCAGCCTCTCCCTGCCCTACTTCTCATTCGCACAGTCGCTGAATCCACGGAGCTGACCATGAGCGATATCCAGTGGAGCGATGGCGCTCCCATCTACCGCCAGCTGAAGGATCGCGTCATCGCGATGATGCTGGACGGGATCATCAAGCCGGGCGACGCCCTGCCCTCGGTACGCCAGGTGGCCGCCGAGTACCAGCTGAACCCGATCACGGTCTCGCGCGCCTACCAGGAACTGGCCGACGAGAACCTGGTCGAGAAGCGCCGCGGCCTGGGCATGTTCATGACCGAGGAGGCCGCGCGCAAACTGCGCGGTAGCGAGCGCGACCGCTTTCTCAACGAAGAGTGGCCCGGCGTGCTGGAACGCATCCAGCGCCTGGGCCTGACCTTGGAAGATCTGCTGCCACCGGGGACCACACCATGAATGCCGCCGTCGAAGCCGTCGTTTCCGCCCAGGGCCTGCGCAAGGCCTACAAGCAGAAGCCGGCACTGGACAACACCAGCTTCACCATCGCGCCGGGCCGGATCGTGGGCCTGATCGGGCCCAACGGCGCCGGCAAGACCACCGCGCTCAAGGCCCTGCTCGGCCTGACCGCGTTCGAGGGCGACCTGCGCGTGCTCGGCATGGATCCGCGCACCCAGCGCAACGCGCTGATGAACGATGTGTGCTTCATCGCCGACGTGGCGGTGCTGCCGCGCTGGATCCGGGTCAAGGAAGCCATCGATTTCGTCGCCGGCGTGCACCCGCGCTTCGACCGCGCCCGCTGCGAGCGTTTCCTCGCCAACACCAAGCTGCAGCCCAGGCAGCGCGTGTCCGAGCTGTCCAAGGGCATGGTGGTGCAGCTGCACCTGGCGCTGGTGATGGCCATCGACGCGCGCGTGCTGGTGCTGGACGAGCCGACCCTGGGCCTGGACATCCTCTACCGCAAGGAGTTCTACCAGCGCCTGCTGGAGGACTACTTCGACGAGCAGAAGACCATCATCATCACCACCCACCAGGTCGAGGAGATCGAGCACATCCTCACCGACGTGCTGTTCATCCGCGACGGCAGGATCGTGCTGTCGGCCGACATGGAAACCGTGTCCGAGCGCTACACCGAGCTGCTGGCCTCGGCCGACACCCTGCAGGCCGCGCGCGAACTGGCGCCCATCGACGAGCGTTCGCTGCCGTTCGGCAAGACCGTGCTGCTCTACGACGGCGCCGACCGCAACCAGCTCGATGCCCTGGGCGAAACCCGCAACCCCGGCCTCGCTGACCTGTTCGTGGCCATCATGAAGGGAACCTACGCATGAACGCCGTCCACCACATCACCCCGCTGGGCAAGTTCAAGTGGCTGCTCAAGCGCGAATACTGGGAAAACCGCGGCGGCTTCCTGCGCGCGCCGCTGGTGGCCGGCGGCATCTCGCTGCTGCTGTCGATGATGGCGATCATCGCCGGCCTGTTCGCCGCCCACCGCGCGGCCGAGAACGGCGACCTGCACATCAACGGCGTCAACGTCAACGGCCTGGACCTGGGCCTGCTGACCCAGCACGTCTCCCCGGAGGACATGGCCCGGTTCGGCGAGGGCATGAACGTCACCCTGCTGCTCAGCTCGGCGTGGCCGTTCATCACCCTGGCCTTCGTGGTGTTCTTCTACTGCCTCGGCGCCCTGTACGACGACCGCCGCGACCGCAGCGTGCTGTTCTGGAAGTCGATGCCGGTCTCCGACACGCAGACGGTGCTGTCCAAGCTGGTCGGCGCGCTGGTCATCGCCCCGCTGCTGGCGGTGGCCGCGGCCATCGTGACCATGTTCGGCTTCATGGTCATCATCAGCCTGGTGGTGCTGTTCCATGGCGGCAACCCGATCACCCTGATCTGGGCCTCGTCCAACCCGTTCTCGATCGCCGCCAGCCACCTGGTCTGGATCCCGGTGTACGCGCTGTGGGCGCTGCCCACCGCCGGCTGGCTGCTGCTGTGCTCGGCCTGGGCGAAGAGCAAGCCGTTCCTGTGGGCGGTGATGCTGCCGGTGTTCGCTGGCGTCATCGTCAGCTGGTTCGACCTGATGAAGCTGTTCGGCACGAACAGCGGCTGGTTCTGGAGCCATGTGGTGGGCCGCCTGCTGCTCAGCGCCACCCCGGGCATCGAGCTGGCCTATCGCAGCCCCACGCCCAACGACGTGTCGGTGAAGTCGATGCTGCATGGCTTCTCGCCCGGCGTGCAGCTGGCCGGGCTGGCCAACCCGGAGCTCTGGATCGGCGTGCTGGTCGGCGCCGTGTTCATCGCCGCCGCGATCTGGCTGCGCCAGCGCCGCGACGACATCTGACCGCCCACCTGCGAGGAACCCGATGAACATCAAATCCGCAACGATCAAGCCCCTGCTGTTCGCCCTGGCCCTGCTGCCGGGCGTGGCCCTGGCCGACGAGCACTGCAGGTTCAGCCAGCCCAAGGCGCTGGAACTGGAACTGGCCGGCGCCAAGGCCGTGGTCTTCGAAGTCAACAGCCACGACCTGAAGCTGCAGGCATCGCCCGGCGCCCGCGCCGCGCTGTCCGGCCGCGCCTGCGCCTCCAGCCAGGAACTGCTCGGCCAGCTTTCACTCACCCAGGAGAAGGTGGGCGACAAGCTCGTCGTGCGGCTGCAGCGCGAGAGCCGCGGCATGAACATCAACTTCGGCTCCAGCTACGCCTGGCTGGACATCGGCGGCACGCTGCCGGACGAGGTGATGGTCCAGCTCAAGGTCGGTTCGGGCGATGCCTCGCTCGCCGGCGCGCAGGCGATGAGCGCCGACGTCGGTTCCGGCGACGTCAAGGCGCGCGACATCAGGGGACTGGCCACCGCCGCGGTCGGCTCGGGCGACATCGAGCTGGACGGCGTGGGCGCGCTGCATGTGGTGTCGATCGGCTCGGGCGATGTGCGCGTCGATGGCGTGCGTGGCGACGCCAGGATCGGCAGCATCGGCTCGGGCGACCTGGAACTGCGCGACGTGCAGGGCAATGTGGACATCGCCAGCATCGGTTCGGGCGACGTCGACATCGGCGCCGTCCGCGGCGCGGTGAGCCTGGGCACCCTGGGCTCGGGCGACCTGCGCGTGCGCGATGCGGGCAGCCTGCGGGTGCAGCGCACCGGCAGCGGCTCGGTCGACCACTCCGGCATCCGCGGCGCCGTCGAGCTGCCCAAGAAGCACTGATTCATTCCTCCTGCCAGCAACGGAAGCACCGACATGAAGACGCTCAAAGCCCCCCTGTTCGCGCTGATGCTGTGCCTGCCGCTGATCGCCTGCGGCAAGCGCCCCCAGGCCGACGACCCGCTCGGCGAAGCCAGCATCGGCCAGAAGGTCCGCGAAGCGACCAACAAGGCGCGCAAGGAACTGGTCGAAAACAACATCAGCGTATCCAGCGACAATGGCGCCAAGGTCGAGATCTCGCCCGCCGGCGACCTGCTTATCAACGGCCGGACGATCGCGGTGGATGACGCCCAGCGCAGGCTGCTGCTGGAATACCGCGGGCAGGTGATCCAGGTGGCCGAGGCCGGCATCGAGATCGGCGTACAGGGCGCCAACCTGGGGGTTCGCGCCGCCGGCGAGGCGATCAAGGGCATTTTCTCCGGCGATACCGACCAGATCGAGGAACGCGTCAACGCCGAGGCGAAGAAGCTGGAGGAAAGCGCGGCGAAGATCTGCGACCGGCTGCCGGCCATGCTCGCCACCCAGCAACGGCTGGCCGCGGCCATCCCCGAGTTCAAGCCCTACGCGAAGATGGACCAGAGCGACGTCGATGAATGCCGCGACGGCCACGTGACCCTGCGCTGACCGTCACCGGCGGCGGGGGGCGGTAGAATCGCCGCTCCCCCGCCGTACCGTTGCACTCCGCCATGAAGAAACTGCTGCTGCCCCTCCTGCTGGCCTGCATCGCCGCCGTCGCCGGCTGCGGCGACCGCGAACAGTACGCCGCCCACCGCGCCGAGCGCAGCAGGCCCAAGGTGGAAGTGGGCGCCACCCTGGTGTCGGTGCGGCGCGCGCCCTATCCGAACCTGGACATCCTGCCCGACGGCAGGCTGCGCGTGGACGACATCGAGATCCCACTCGACCAGGGCCAGCGCGAACTGCTGCAGACCAGCTTCGTCCGGCTGCAGATCCTGCGCCAGAACACGCTGACCGACTCCACCGCGCCGGTCGACGCCAGCGGCCGCACCGTGCCGCTGGAGGTACCCGCCGGCGAAACGCCGTTCCCGCCGGACCTGGCCCAGCGCATTCCCGAGTTCAAGGACTACGCCGAAGCGCTGGCCAACCCGCGCGCGCTGCGCTGAAGAGCTGCAGCTGAAGCCCCTCTCCGTCCGGGAGAGGGGTTGGGGTGAGGGCCAAAGCGAAGCCCGCGATATCCAGCTGCAGGAGGCTTCGCCCGCACCCTCATCCGGCGCTGCGCGCCACCTTCTCCCACAGGGAGAAGGAAAACGGCCGACCTGAAGCCCCTCTCCCCTTGGGAGAGGGGTTGGGGTGAGGGCCAGAGCGAAGCCCGCGATATCCAGCTTCAGGAGGCTTCGCCCCACCCTCATCCGGCGCTGCGCGCCACCTTCTCCCACAGGGAGAAGGGAAAGCTGCAGCGCTTAAGCCCCTCTCCCCCCGGGAGAGGGGTTGGGGTGAGGGCCGGAGCGAAGCCCGCGATATCCAGCTACAGGAGGCTTCGCCCGCGCCCTCATCCGGCGCTGCGCGCCACTTCTCCCGCAGGGAGAAGGGAAAGCTGCAGCGCTTAAGCCCCTCTCCCTTGGGAGAGGGGTTGGGGTGAGGGCCAGAGCGAAGCCCACGATATCCAGCTGCAGGAGGCTTCGCCCGCGCCCTCATCCGGCGCTGCGCGCCACCTTCTCCCGCAGCGAGAAGGAAAAGCTGCAGCCCTGAGCCCCTCTCCCCCCGGGAGAGGGGTTGGGGTGAGGGCCGGAGCGAAGCCCACGATATCCAGATGCAGGAGGCTTCGCCCGCGCCCTCATCCGGCGCCGCGCGCCAACTTCTCCCGCGGCGAGAAGGGAAAACACAAATCAACCCTCATGAATGCCGCCGCGCGTCAACGCGGCCGGATCCAGCAGCCGCCTGAGTTCCGCTTCCGGCAGGCCGCTGTCCTCGCGCGCTACCTCCAGCACCGGGCGCTGTTCCCTGTAGGCACGCTTGGCGATGGCCGCGGCCTTCTCGTAGCCGATGATCGGGTTGAGTGCGGTCACCAGGATCGGGTTGCGCGCCAGCGCCTCGCGCACCCGCTCCTGCCGGACCACCAGCCCGGCGAACACCTTGTCGGCCAGCAGGGTCATCACGCTGGACAGCAGCTGGATCGAATCGAGCAGGTTGGCCGCGATCAGCGGCAGCGCCACGTTCAACTGGAAGTTGCCGGTCTGCCCGGCCACGGTGATCGCGGTGTGGTGGCCGATAACCTGCGCGGCCGCCATTACCGTCGCTTCCGGGATCACCGGGTTGACCTTGCCCGGCATGATCGAACTGCCCGGCTGCAGCGCCGGCAGTTCGACCTCGCCCAGCCCGGCCAGCGGCCCGGAGTTCATCCAGCGCAGGTCGTTGGCGATCTTGATCAGCGCCACCGCCAGCGTGTTGAGCTGGCCGGACAGCTCGACCGCGTCGTCCTGCGCGGCCAGTCCCTCGAACTTGTTCTGCGCGCTCTCGAACTTCGTCCCCGTCGCCGCCGACAGCGCGCGCGCCACCTTGCCGCCGAAACGCGGGTCGGCGTTGATGCCGGTACCGATCGCGGTGCCGCCCAGCGGCAGCCGGCGCAGCCGTTTCAGCGCGTCCTCGATGCGTCCCTGCGCCGATTCCAGCTGCGCCGACCAGGCGCCGAACTCCTGCGCGAAGGTCAGCGGCATCGCGTCCATCAGGTGGGTACGGCCGGTCTTGACCACCTTGCCCAGCGTGCGCCCGCGTCTGTCGATGGTGCGGCGCAGGTGCCTGAGCGCCGGCAGCAGCGTATCCACCGTTTCCAGCTGCGCCGAGACGCGGATGGCGGTGGGGATCACGTCGTTGGAGCTCTGCCCGAGGTTGACATGATCGTTGGGGTGCACGTGGGTCTTGCCGGCCTTGCCGCTGCCCGTTTTCATCCGGCGCGACGCGAGCGTGGCGATGACCTCGTTGGCGTTCATGTTCGACGAGGTGCCCGAACCGGTCTGGTAGACGTCGATCGGGAAATGCGCGTCGTGCTCGCCGGCGGCCACCTCCAGCGCCGCCGCGCGGATCGCCCGGCCCACGCCCTTGGGCAGCAGCCCCAGCCCGACGTTGACCTCGGCGGCGCTGGCCTTGATCAGCCCCAGCGCGCGGATGAAGGCGCGCGGCATGCGCTGCCCCGACACCGGGAAATTCTGCACGGCGCGCTGGGTCTGCGCGCCCCACAGCGCCGCGGCCGGCACCTGCAGCTCGCCCATGCTGTCGTGTTCGATCCTGAAGTTCCTGCTCATCGGTTGGCTCCACGTCGTTCCGGGAAAAGGCCGCCTGGCGGCATGGCACCACCATACCGCCGAATGTCGCCGCGCCGCGTGCATGCGCTCCATCGGCTAGACTCGGGGTTCCCGTTTTCCAAGGTTTCCTCCGCACATGGGCGACGACCCCGACGGCTGTCGCGGCCACGCGCATTCCGCCAGCCGCATCCCGCTCCCCGGCGCCACACGCGCCTCCACCGCCTTCGGGACGGGACGAGCATGATCGGCAACCTCGCCCTGCTGGCCGCGGCCCTGCTGCTGGTCGTGCTCAACGGCTTCTTCGTCGCCGCCGAGTTCGCGCTGGTCAAACTGCGCCACACCCAGGCGGTGGGCCTGGCCGAACACCATGGCTGGCGCGGCCGCCTGCTGCTGAACGTGCACGGCCACCTGGACGCCTACCTGTCGGCCTGCCAGCTCGGCATCACCCTGGCCTCGCTGGGGCTGGGCTGGGTCGGCGAGCCCGCGTTCGCGCACCTGCTGCAGCCGCTGTTCGACCTGCTGGGGTTGACGCCGGACGCCTCGCGCCTGACCAGCTTCGTCATCGCCTTCAGCGTGATCTCCTTCCTGCACATCGTGCTGGGCGAACTCGCGCCCAAGTCGATGGCGATCCGCCGCCCGGAACGGATGTCGCTGTGGACCGCCGCGCCGCTGTACCTGTTCTACTGGGCCATGTACCCGGCGATCTGGCTGCTCAACAACAGCGCCAACCTGCTGTTGCGCGCGCTGGGCTGGGGCGAGGTCGAACACGCCTCGCACCGTTATTCGCGCGAGGAACTGAAACTGATCCTCGGCGGCCAGCCACCGGCCGGCGACGGCGACCGCGGACTGGCGCTGATGAGCCACGCCCTGGAACTGCCCGAACTGGTCGCCGGCGACCTGATGCGGGCCACCGACCACCTGCACAGTTTCCGCGACGGCATGGACCTGCAGGCGGTGCTGGCCGGCTTCGCCGACAGCCGCTACAGCCGCTATCCCTGGTTCAGCGCCGACGGCGAACAGGTGCTGGGCGTGCTGCACATGAAGGACGTGCTGGTGCAGCTGGCGCGCGGCGATGCGCGGCCGGCGCTGTCCGGGCTGCTGCGTCCGGCCAACCTGATCGCGCTGGAAACGCCGGTCCCGCAGGTACTGGAACGCTTCCGCACCGGGGCCACCCACCTGGCCCTGTGCGTGGACGAACACGGCCGCATCCTCGGCTTCTTCACCCTGGAAGACCTGCTGGAGGCGATGGTCGGCGACATCGAGGACGAGCACCCGCACGCGACCGGCGACGCGCCCGTGCGCGATGCCGACGGCAGCGTGCTCGTCGCCGGTTCGACCTCGATCTTCCGGCTGGAGCGCCTGCTCGGCCACGACCTGGCCGCGCCGGCGCAGGCCAACTCGGTCGGCGGGCTGATCCTGCACCACCTGCAGCGCCTGCCCGAGCAGGGCGAAGCGCTGGACATCGACGGCTACCGCTTCACCGTCCGCGGCATGGCCGGGCACCGCATCCAGAGCGTGGCCGTGCAGCCGCTGCCGGCCGCGGGCGACGCGGCGGCGTAGAATACGCGCCCCTGCCCTCTGCCCCAGCCCGCCGACATGACCGATCCGTCCCGTCCCGAAGCCGCCCTGCTCGCCCTGTCCCCGCTCGACGGCCGCTACGCCTCCAAGGTCGATGCGCTGCGCCCGATCTTCTCCGAGTACGGCCTGATCCGGGCGCGGGTGAAGGTGGAGATCGAGTGGCTGCTGGCGCTGGCCGCCGAGCCGGGCATCGGCGAGCTGGCCGACTTCTCCGCGGCCGGCAAGGCGCGCCTGCGCGCGCTGGCCGACGGGTTTTCGGTGGCCGACGCGGCCCGCGTCAAGGACATCGAACGCACCACCAACCATGACGTCAAGGCGGTGGAGTACTTCATCAAGGAACGGCTCAAGGACGACGCCGAACTGGCGCCGGCGCTGGAATTCGTGCATTTCGCCTGCACCAGCGAGGACATCAACAACCTGTCCTACGGCCTGATGCTGGCCGAAGCGCGCGGCCAGGTGCTGCTGCCGACCCTGCAGGGCATCGCCGCGACGCTGCGCCAGCTGGCGCACGCCCAGGCCGGCCAGCCGATGCTCTCGCGCACCCACGGCCAGACCGCCTCGCCGACCACGCTGGGCAAGGAAGTGGCCAACGTCGTCGCGCGCCTGGAACGGCAGATCCGCCAGATCGCGGCGGTCGAGCTGACCGGCAAGATCAACGGCGCGGTGGGCAACTACAACGCGCACGTGGTGTCCTACCCGGACGTGGACTGGCCGGCGTTCGCCGAGCGCTTCGTCGCCTCGCTGGGCCTGGTGTTCAACCCCTACACCACCCAGATCGAGCCGCACGACAACGTCGCCGAGATCGGCGACGCCACCCGCCGCGCCAACACCATCCTGATCGACCTGGCCCGCGACATCTGGGGCTATGTCTCGCTGGGCTACTTCAAGCAGAAGCTCAAGGAAGGCGAAGTCGGTTCCTCGACCATGCCGCACAAGGTCAACCCGATCGACTTCGAGAACGCCGAGGGCAACTTCGGCGTCGCCAACGCGCTGTTCGAGCATTTCAGCGCCAAGCTGCCGATCAGCCGCTGGCAGCGCGACCTCACCGACTCCACCGTGCTGCGCGCGCTGGGCACCGCTTTCGGCCACACCCAGGTGGCGCTGGAATCGCTGGCCAAGGGCCTGGGCAAGCTGGAAGTGAACCCGCAGCGCCTGGACGCCGACCTCGACGCGGCCTGGGAAGTGCTGGCCGAAGCCGTGCAGACGGTGATGCGCCGCCACGGCCTGCCCAACCCGTACGAGCAGCTCAAGGCGCTGACCCGCGGCCAGGGCATCACCGCCGATTCGATGCGCACGTTCATCGAATCGCTGGACCTGCCGGCCGACGCCAAGCAGCGCCTGCGCGACCTCACCCCGGGCGGCTACGCCGGGCTGGCCGCGCCGCTGGCCCGGGCGATCTGAGGCCGGCGTCCAGCGCCCTGATCTGGCGACAACGGCGAAGCGCGGGCTTCGCCGTTGCCGCATGGCGCGGGGCTGCCCATGGCCGCCCGGTCCGGCAGCAGGCCCGCCCCTCGCACAGCCGACCGCCTTCGTCACACCCCCTCTGCTAGCGTCCGGATTCCTCCGTCATGCAGAGAAGTCCACCTTGAAGACGAAGCCGATCCTGCCCCTGGCCTGCGCCGCCCTGCTGGCCGCCTGCGGCGCTACCCCGCCGTCCACCGGCGACGAAGTGGCCGCCATGGCCGCGTCCGCCGCCGGCGACACCCTGACCGACCCGGCCAGCGGCGCCCGGTGCGATGGCAAGGACCTGCGCCTGACCCGCGACAACATGCAATGGGTCATCGATGGCAGCTGCCGCGACATCACCATCACCGCCTCGCACGGCTCGCTCAACGTCGACGACGCACGCTCGATTACGGTGGAAGGCAGCGATTTCACCGTGCTCAACGCCCAGGTCGGCGAGGTCCGCGTCGGCGGCAGCCGCAACACCCTCAATCTCACCCGCAGCGGCAGGATCCAGCTCGATGGCGATGCCAACATGGTGCTGGGCACGGACATTCCCGAGGTGGGTTTCGGCGGCAGCGACAACACCGTCAACGCCAGCGGCAAGCCGAAAATCCATGCCGATGCCGGCACCGGCAACCGGGTGATGTGAAGCGGCCGCCCGCGGCGGCCGGCCCGTGCCAAATCCGCCAAAGCAGCGGACAATGCGCGCCTGCGCATGACATGCGCCCAGCTTTCCGTCGCAAGGATTCCCCCATGGCCGCACCCAAGAGCAAGACCCATCCGATCGAAGTCCAGGCCCGCCCCGGGCAGATGCTCGGCATGCCCGCCGAGCGCTTCCTGCGCGACTACTGGCAGAAGCGCCCGCTGCTGATCCGCGGCGCGTTCGCGGATTTCCACAGCCCGGTGATGCCCGAAGACCTCGCCGGCCTGGCCTGCGAGGACGGCGCGCTGGCGCGCCTGGTCACCCACGACCGCGCCACCGACGGCTGGAGCCTGCGCACCGGCCCGTTCCAGGAAGACGATTTCCCGGGCATGCCCGACCACGACTGGACCCTGCTGGTGCAGGACGTGGACAAGTGGGACCCGGACGTGCGCGCGCTGATCGGGCACTTCGACTTCCTGCCGCGCTGGCGCATGGACGATGTGATGATCAGCTTCGCCGCCACCGGCGGCTCGGTCGGCGCCCATGTCGACCAGTACGACGTGTTCCTGCTGCAGGCCCATGGCCACCGCCGCTGGCAGATCGACGCCAGCGAATCGATCAAGGGCAAGCGCCCGCCGCTGGACTTCCGCCCCGACGTCGAACTGAAGCTGCTGCGCAGGTTCAAGCCGACCCATGACTGGGTGCTGGAACCGGGCGACATGCTGTACCTGCCGCCGAACGTGCCGCACCACGGCGTGGCCGAAGACCCGTGCCTGACCTTCTCCTTCGGCATGCGCGCGCCGTCCTCGGCCGAGCTGATCAGCGACTGGCTGGACGACCTGGTGGCCGACGCCGACGAGGCCATCCGCTACCAGGACCCGGACCTGAAGCTGCCGGAA